>SAMEA104315428__coassemble_779_pt1 | contig 56332 bp, 57 predicted proteins | sample SAMEA104315428__metabat2_low_PE_039 | metagenome-assembled genome bin SAMEA104315428 (sample SAMEA104315428) | gut metagenome | biome: Monkey gut; feature: monkey-associated habitat; material: faeces | place: China | collected 2013
AGGAATCGAACCTACAACCTACGGTTTACAAAACCGTTGCTCTACCGTTGAGCTACACCGGCACCACTACTTTCGCAGTTGTATGAGTATCATATTAAGGACATAATTTAATGTCAAGTATCTTTTTAAAAAATTTTATTTTTTTTATTTTTATCTCTCCCCTAATCGGCATTTTCCCTTGATTATTTACTTATTTCCCAAATTGTGCTATAGTCACAAATACAAATCAGGAGGCTTATTATGGCAAATATTGAAGAAGTTAACGATAACAATTTCAAAAGTCGTGTTTTGGACAGAAAAGGTGTTACCGTCGTAGATTTTTTTGCTCCTTGGTGCGGTCCTTGCCGAAAAATGGCAGAAGTTCTTTCGCAAATCGCAGATGATTATCAAGGAAAAGTCAACATTTACAAGTTAAACACGGACGAAAACCTTGAAACCGCTAAGAGCATGTCTATCAGCAGTTTACCGAGCGTTTTGGTTTACAAAGACGGCGAAGCAAAAGAAAGAATGGTCGGCTTAATGCCCAAATCAGCCATCATTTCTAACATCGAAAAACACTTATAATCATCGTTTCAACGAAAAGACACCTCTCGTTTGAGAGGTGTTTTTTTATAAGGCATGAAATCATGCTTTTTATTGAGGATATCTTGAGGTTGCTTTTCTTAGCATAGATGCCAATTTATCACAGCCGTCAAATCCTCTGTTTTCAAGTTTTTTCACCGCTGTTTCGATATCATATTTGATTAATCTGTGTTCTATTTCATAATCACCGTTATCTGCAATATTTATAATTGCATAGCATGCTTTAGGGTTTTCAGCGAAAGGTCTGCCGACGCTTCCTACATTCACAACGGTTTTACCCGTATTTGTCGCAAATCCGCACGGAACATGCGTATGTCCGCAAAAAATGACTTCCGCATCAGCATTTGCAACCATTTCTTCTACTTTTTCAATCGGCAAATCGCCCGTAATATTTTCATCATTTTTTCTCGGTGAGCCATGGCAGAGCATGATTTTGACGCCGTTTTCTTCAACAATGAGATTTTCGGGCAAATTAGCCAAAAATTCCTTATCCTCGGGAGTCAGATTTTTCAAATCTGCTCGATAGGCATTTGCCATAACGGGGACGTTTTCGTCCAAAACTTTTTCAAATTTTTCACTGTAAGTTCCCAATTTTTCATCAGTATTTCCCTGAATTAAGAAAAAATTATCATTTTTTAATAAATCTTTAATGCGATTAACGACATTTGACGGTTCGGGACCAGCCATTGCCAAGTCGCCCAAACAGAAGATTTTATCGCATTTTTGTTCCTTAATATCTTTTAATACCGCATCAAGTGCTTCATTATTTCCATGAATATCCGAAATTATTGCAATTTTCATAGCCCGCTCCTTAAAATTGTGCTATCCTCTAAGTATATTTTAGCAGGAAGTAATTATGATTAAAAGAAAAAAAACAAAAGTTTTAGAAATCGGGAACGTCAAAGTCGGCGGTGACAACCCGATTACGGTTCAATCAATGTGCAACACCGACACTCGTGACGTCAACGCAACAGTTCGTCAGATAGAAGAATTACAAGATGCGGGCTGCGAAATTATCCGACTTGCCGTTTTAAACAAAGAAGCGGCAGCAGCAATCAAGGACATTGTTCCGAAAGTTAAAATCCCCGTTATTGCTGACATTCACTTCGATTACAGACTTGCTTTGCAATGTATCGAAAACGGTGTTTCCGCACTCAGAATTAACCCCGGAAATATCGGTCGGGACGAATTTGTTAAGAAAGTTGTAGATTCCGCAAAAGAACACCACGTTCCAATCAGAATAGGTATAAATGCAGGTTCTTTGGAAAAAAATCTTCAGGAACTCGACATTCCGCTTTCCGAAAAAATGGTAAAAAGTGCAATGCGACACATACAAATCCTTGAAAACAATGATTTTGACAAAATTAAAATTTCATTGAAATCAAGCGATGTTTTGACCACAATCGAAGCATACAGATTGATGTCGGAAAAAGTTGATTATCCGCTCCACTTGGGAGTTACAGAGGCAGGAACTTTGCGTGGCGGAATTATAAAATCCTCTGTCGGATTGGGAACACTCCTCGCTGAGGGAATTGGCGACACAATAAGAGTTTCATTAACGGAAAACCCTGTCGAAGAAGTCAAAGCAGGTTTCCAAATTTTAAAATCATTGGGAATAAGAAAGAAAGGGGTAAATTTTGTTTCTTGCCCGACTTGCGGAAGATGCGGAATTGACTTAATTTCACTCGCAAAAGCAACCGAAGAAAGATTTTTAAATTTTGACAAAGACATAACAATCGCCGTAATGGGCTGCCCTGTCAACGGCCCTGGAGAAGCAAAACATGCCGATTTCGGTATTGCCGGTGCAAACGGAGAGGGCTACATTTTCAAAAAAGGCGAAATCGTCTGCAAAGTCGATGAGGACAAACTCCTTGACGAATTTGTAAAAATTGTCTATGCAGAAACTTAACAAATACACTTTTTCAAAAAAGTACTGTATAATAAAAATATAACCAATATGAGGTGTATATGAAAAAAATAATTTTGTCTTTAATAATTTTGTCAGTCAACGGTATGGCTGCGTTTGCAAACATTGACACAAACCATACGACAACAAGAAATTACTTTTTAAATGCAGGTTACTCGTCAAATATGGCTAAATATGCAGAATTTACAACTCGTGACCCTTACGGTCCCGAAGATGAAATTTATAAAAAAGACGGCACAACAATTTGGAAACAAATTTGGAAAAAGATTGATGCAACTGCATTTGAAGACGAAAACGCAACTTGGCACGATATCAAAATGGAAACAAGCATAAGCGATTTTTAATAACAGAAATATTAAAATACACGACAAACCGCTCAAACGAGCGGTTTTTGTTTGTTAAAAAATTTAATTTAAACTTTCTAAATTCCGAGTGCCGCAAACATCGAACACCAAACAACCTGATTTGCAAAGAAACATGTAATAATCGTCATTATCGTACAAAAATAAAGAACGATTTTCGTATTCATTTGCGGAGAAGTCATAATCGTCGGAATTCTCGTTTTTTCAAACAAAGTTCTTATCAAATTCATATACGCAAATACACCGTAAATGGTCAATATTATTGCGATTACAACAACGGGCAACCCCGACAAATCCATTCTTGTCAAAGATGAGAACAAAAATATTTTTGCCAAAAATCCCGCCGTCGGGGGCAAACCCGCAAGAGCAATAAGACAAATTACAAAAGCAGTCGTATAATAAGGTCTTACATAAAAAATACCTTGATAGTCTTTTATATTGTCACTTCCGACGCATGCGACAAATGTAATTCCCGCAGCCCACGCACCGAAGTTCATAAACAAATAAACAACCGCATAATAAATAAATGCCGCCACTCCAAATACCGAAAAAATACTCAAGGCCAAGAGCATAAATCCGCAATGGGCAATCGACGAATAACCCAAAAATCTTTTTATATCGGTTTGTTTAATTGCACCCAAAAGTCCGAAAGCAACCGTCAACAGTGCAATAAACGAAATAACGATTTGTAACAACGGCATTTCTGTCAAAAAATTCCCGATAATTCTTGCCAAAATACCGAACGCCGCCAATTTTGGAACAACAGACAAATATGCCGCAACAGGATACGGTGAACCTTGATACACGTCGGGAACCCAACGTTGAAAAGGAACACAGCCCGTTTTAAACATCAAACCCAAAATTATAAATACAGATGCTAAAAGGAACAAAACAGACGAATCCTGTCCGTAATAATGTAAATTCAGCATTGTAAATCCAAGTTCACCCGAAATTCCGTACAAAATAGAAACGCCAAAAAGGAATATCGCCGTCGCAACAGATGAACTTATCAAATATTTTATCGCAGCCTCTTTCGATTTATATTTATCCCAAAATCCAACAAGCATGCAACATGACACAAATAGTGTTTCCATTGCGACAAACATTGAAACAAAATTATTTGCACTGATCAAACACATTGCCGAAAATGTACCGATAAGTATTATTAAATAATATTCAAACGCACGGTATCTGAGTTTTTTAATGATATTTTGAGATAATAAAATCGTGAAAAAAGTTCCAATCAAAATTAACAATTTTAAAACAATCGAAAAGTTGGATTGAACATACATTTCTGCGAAAAAAGAATATCCCGTATGAGCCACGCCCGTTGAAATAGCAAGCATAGGAAGAATTGTTGCAATAAGTGCCGTTCTGCTCGACAACTTGTAAAGCGGTCTTGAGAAAAATAATTCCATCAAAAAAATCACAATTATTGCAAGCAACAAGGTCAATTCAGGTAAAAATACATTTTTTAATTCAAATAACAATAATTCCATATTATACCCTTAAAACCTCCAACAATGCGTCTGTTACCTCACCGTAAATGCTCATCAGCGAATCGGGATAGCAGCCGAACAATATCAAACAAATGCAAATTACAACAATCAGCATAAGTCTGTGTCCCGTAATATCATTGAATTTACGCTCGGGTGACGGGGTTGAACAAAATATTCCGTGATAAAATCTCAGCATATAAACAGCCGTCAAAACCACTGATAACACGGCTGTCAACGTAACGACTTTCGGCAGTAAAGCATTCTCAAAATCAGCAGAAAAGGCTCCGACAAAAGTTGAAAATTCACCGACAAACCCCATTGTCAAAGGAATACCGATTGATGACAAAACAATTATACAACTTGCAAACATCAATCTCGGCATCGAACTTCCCAAGCCCGAAATTTCTTGCAAACTCTTTGTTTTCGTCGCTTGCTGAACAAGACCCGCAACCAAGAATAACCCTGTTACGGCAAAAGCGTGGGCAAAAATTATAAATATTGCACCGTCAATTCCCGCTTTATTCAACGAGGACAAGCCAATCAAGAACAATCCCATTGCAGAAATACTTGAATATGCAATAATTTTTTTAATATCACCTTGTTTATAAGCCGCCAAAGCCCCCCAAAGAAGCGTTATTGCACCCAAAATCATTATAATCGGTGCATATTGAATAAATAACTCGGGGAACAAATCGAGGTCGAAACGAATTAACCCGTAAGCCCCTGTTTTCAACATTAACGCCGCCAAAATTATACTGACGGGAGCAGGTGCCTCAGAATGTGCCGACGGCAACCACGTATGGAACGGGAAAACAGGCAATTTAACGGCAAATCCGACAAAAAATGCCCAGAAAAGCAATTTTTGTAAAAATAACGGATAAATTCCGTCAGCCTCGTAAACACGCAAGAAATCAATACTTGAACTCAATTCCCCGTTCAAATGATAACCATAATAATAAAGCCCAATCATTGCGGCAAAAATAAACAAACTTCCCGCAAAAGTATAAATCACATACTTCATTGCGGCCTTTTTTGCCCCTTCCGATCCCCATTGAGAAATCAAGAAGTACATCGGGATTAATTCCGCTTCCCAAAACATCAAAAAGACAAACATATCTTTTGTGCAGAAAATACCCAAAACGATACTTTCCAAAAGCAACATCAAGGTATAATACATTTTATGTTTTGTTCGGATAATTGTTTTTGAATAAATCAAAGCAATTAAGAAAACTAACGAAGTCAAAGCCAGAAGCAGCACGGAAAAACCGCCAACGCCAAATGCAGCCGAAACGCCCAACTTACTGAGCCAACCTTCGCCCAAAACCGTCAATTCATCATAATAAGTACCCTCTCCGAAGTTGCAAAACGCAACAAACAAAAGGGAATACAGGAAATGGCAAGTTGCAAAAGTCTTTGCAAATCTTCTGATATAAATCGGATTTGTACCGAATATCGGCGACATCACAACAATTGCGGCAAATATCGGAGCAAATATTAATAATTTTAATGATAATAAATTAAACATCATACCTCTCCGATTCCGATTGCCATAATCAAGCAAAATACAAGTATCACAATAATTACAAATACCGAATGAGCAAGGTAAGATTGGATATTTCCACCTTGCGAATACGATACAAACCAAGCAACCGTCTTAGTTGCAGTCGCCTGAAAATTCACAAAAGCATCAATTATGCACTTGTCAATTTTTTTCGTCAAACCTGCTATCGGATCAAAAATATAATCTCCGAAAAATGCATAAATTTTATCGATAAACCCGCCGTTACGGGCAAATCCATTCACAACAGGCGGCAGAGATTCCCATTTTTTCAAAGATACTCCAAATGCCGTCAATGCACCCAATGTGGTAATTATAATCAAAGAAAGCACGCTTTTCGGTTCGGATAAAATTTCAAAAGCATCGCAAAAACCGTCGAAAGACAAATCCTTGCTGATAAAATACGTTGCCCCGATAACAACAAACATCATAAAAACAACAGAACATTGTTGAACTTTGGGCAATTTTACAACGGGAATATCACGCTCAAAAATCAAGAAATAAGACTTAAACAAATAATATGCCGTCATAAAACAAATTATGCAAAATACACTGACAACCGCAATACTGTTTGAGATTTGCAAGTTTTCAAAGAGAATTTCTTTTGCAAAAAATCCGCCGAAGAAAATTCCCGACAAAGAAAGAATTGCAATAAAATAACAAAGTGCAGTAACAGGGTTATTTTTTCTCGAAATTTTCATATCCGCATACTCGGCACTGCCGTTTGCCGTGTATTTAATCAAAGATGCGGCAATCAAGAACAAAAGAGCCTTTGCAAATGCGTGAGAGAATAAATAATACACCGTAGCAGAAGGAGCCAAAACGCCCAATGCCGTAAACATCAACCCGAGTTGCGACGAAGTCGAGAAAGCAAGCATTTTTTTGATATTTGTTTGAGCAACCGCAAAAAACGCACAAATAAACGCAGTAGCCAATCCGAAATAAAGCATCGTATCAGCCATCATCTCCGACAAATCAAACATGGGTAACAATCTTACTGACAAGAAAATACCTGCCGAAACCATCGTTGCAGCGTGGATTAACGCACTGACAGGCGTCGGGGCTTCCATTGCATCAACAAGCCATACGTGGAGCGGAAATTGTGCCGATTTGATAAGTGCCGCACCGAAAAACAACATTGAGGTCAAATAAAATCCCGCATCTGAAAAATAAACATAGAAATCAGACGAAGATTCAGGCATCGCAGTGTATGAAAGCAATTCACCACTTTCTGAAATCGGATAATTAAATATGAAATAAATCAAAATTAACAAACCCGACAAGAAAAGCATATCGCCTATTCTGTCAATAATCATAACTCTTTTAGCCGCATTTGCGGTTTTCGGTCTTTGAAAATAATAATTAACAAAAAGATAACTGCAAATTCCGACAATTTCCCAGAACAAGTACGTTTGCACTAAATTTGAACTTAAAATCAACGCTGTCATTGAAAAAACGAACAAATTTAAAAGCAAATAATATAAATCGAAATCTTTGTCTTCCGACATATAAGAAGCAGAATACCATTGCACCGCAATGCTTACGAGCATTAATATCAACAAAAACGTCGTCGAAACAGAATCAATCAAAATCCCGAGAGAAACGTTCAAAGAGCCTAATTTAAGCCAATTCATAGAAACTTCAAACGGTTCGACAACTCCACTATGGTAATAAAAATACAGAGCCGCCGCATAAATAAATCCTACAACTGTTGCAGTTATTGACGAATAAACGACTGTTCCTCTTGAAAAAGAGAATTTGAAAAATTTGCCGACAAAAGCAACTGCCATCGCAATCAACGGCAAAATGAGGATTAATAAAATATTGTCAATGAAAAATTGCATTATCCTTTTAATTCTCCGATTTCTTCGACATTTACAGTTCCCTTAAATGCGTGAATGTTCAATACTATCGCAACTCCGACCGCAATATGCACCGCCATCATGACCAAGACGAAAAGTGCTAAAATTCCGCCCTTGAAATGTGTGCCGTCGCTATACACGGAAAACGTTGCTAAATTAAGTGTAATCCCACAAAACATGATTTCAAGCGAAATCAATATTCTAAGTAAATTTTTTGAAATAATTGTCCCCAACAGCCCTGTCAGAAACAAAAACAAGCCAAGAAGCAAAAAATGATACATTCCGATGTTAAACAAAAAATCCATTATTTTTTACCTCCGATTTTGATAGAGAGAATTACCCCAAAACCCAATATTGCCGCCAAAAAGAATAATCCCGTGAAAACAAACGGTGCCCCGTAATTCAGGAAAAGTTCGACTGCGATTGACTTTGTTGCCGGAATAACACCATTTGTTGCCTGAGCAATATTATCCGACATAAATGAGCCTATTCTCAGAAAACATGCCAATAATCCCGTCAAAATAAGCAGTCCGACAATTGTCAAATAAGTTCTCGGTCTGTGAACTATCGGAGACAAAATTTCTTCTTTTTTGCCCGTCAAAGCGATTGCAAAAACGAACAAAATCGACATTGCAACACCGCAAAGCGAAAGTTGAACAACGCCTAAATACGGCAGTTCCAAGGCAAAGAACAAAAGACCGACAGCAATAAAACACAAAAAAGCATAAAATACGGAATAAAAAATTTTCTTTGTAAAAATAGCCCTAAAAGCACCGACAATGGCAGTTAGAGCGACTATATAAAAAATGATTGCCTGAATTTTATCCATTAAACAATTTTCCTTAATTCTGATTTTATATCCGTAGCAAGTTCGTACTCTTTAGTGAATTTCAGGGCTTTTTGCGGACAATTTTCGACGCAATTTCCGCAATAAATACACTGAGCCTCATCACGTTCATAACGAATATGCAATTTTCCGTTATCTTCGGTTTGTTTTTCAATTTTTATAACGCTTTTACAAGGGCAAACTCTTTGGCACAAGCCGCAACCGACGCATAATAATTTATCGTTTTCATCTTTAACAATCTCAATTTTTCCTCGAAAATTATCCGAAACATCCCGTTTTTCCTCGGGATATTCCAACGTAACACGCTTTTCAAAAGCCTGTTTCATTACGGTTTTATGCCCGTTCCACAAGGATTTTAAACCTTTTAAAATATCAGAAAACATAAAGCCCTCCGAGTTTTATAATGCAGACTATCAAAAGATTTACAACAGAAATCGGCAAAAGATATTTCCAGCCAAATTCCATAAATTTATCGGTTCTCATTCTCGGCAAAGTTGCCCTAATCCAAATAACGACAAACAAAAGCAGGCAAGTTTTCAAAACAAGCCAAAAAATTTGCTCACAAGTCAAAACAATGCCGTAAAATATTTCAGATTTTGAAAAAATATCGGCAATGCTTATTTGCAAAGGAGGCATATAACCGCCAAAAAACATAATTACCGTAAATGCACAAATGATAAACGCCGCCGCATATTCCGCCAAATAAAACATCGCAAACTTCATGCCCGAATATTCAGCCGTATGCCCTGCAATAAGTTCGCTTTCAGCCTCATGAAAATCAAAAGGCGTTCTGTTCATCGCAGCAAGAGATGATATGAAAAACACCAAAAAGCCCAAGAACGACGGGAAAACATACCAACTGAACAAACCGCAGCGATATTGTTCATTTACAATTTCTATAAATGACATAGACCCCGAAAGCACAACCACCGCAAGCGTTGCAAACATCATCGGAATTTCATAACTAATTAATTGCACAACCGAGCGAAGTGCCGCCAAAAGGGAATATTTATTTCCCGAAGCAAAGCCCGCAATCAAAATTCCAAAAACGGGAATCAACATAACTGCCATAAAGAAAAGCACGCCGACATCTGATTTGACGGGCAAAATCGACATCGAAAACGGCAAAAGCGTCCAAACGAACATAACAGGTGCAAACACAATGACAGGTGCAATTCCGAACAAAAAACCGTCCGCTTTTTCAGGCACAATATTTTCCTTAAAAAGCAATTTTAAAGCATCGGCAACCGTTTGCAGGCAACCGCCCAAACCCACTCTGTTAGGACCTTTTCTGACAGTAAACAATGCCAAAATTTTTCTTTCGGCAAGAATAAAAATCAAAACGGCAATTAACAAAAATACCGAAATCAACAAAAATTCAAGAACATACCAAGCGGAAAACGCCGCCACATAAGGAACTTTATGCTCTATCATATATTCTACATAAGGTTGAATTACAAATTCCATTATCTGTCAACCTCCGATAAAATAACATCTAAACTGCCGAAAATCGCCATAATATCGGCAAAATTTCGCTCTTTCAAAAGCACGGGCAAAATTTGAACAGAATAAAACGACCCCGTCCGCCATTTGACACGATAAGGTTTATCGCAGCCGTCCGCCGTAATCGTACAAACCATAAGCCCTCTCGGTGCTTCAACAAACGAACTTGCAACCCCTGAAGGTCTTATATCAAGAGGGTTTACAGCAAAATTTTTATATTCACCTTCATTATTTTTCAAATAATTCAAACATTGCTCAACAATCCGCTGAGATTGCTTCATTTCGGCAATTCTGACCAAATATCTTGCATAACAGTCACCACTCGATTCAGTGGGAACATCAAACTCGATTTTGTCATAAACAAGATACGGTTTTTGTTTTCTAAAATCAGTCGCAACGCCTGACGCACGGAGATTTGCACCTGTTATTGAATAATTAAGTGCAATATTTTTCGTCAAAATTCCAAGACCTTTTGTTCTCGACAAAAAAATCGGATTATCGGTCAAAATATTTTCATATTCTTGCAATTTTTTCGGGAAAATTTCAAAAAACTTTTCAATTTCATCAAGAATTTCAGCACTCAAATCACGCTTAACTCCACCGAAAACGTGGAAATTATACATCATTCGCTGACCCGTTAAATTTTCAAAAATCCTCAATATCATTTCTCTTTCACGGAACGCATAAAAAATCGGTGAAGATGCCCCCAAATCCATTAAATACGTGCCAAGCCAAAGCAAATGAGAGGAAATTCTGTTGAGTTCCATAAGCAAACAACGAATATATTTTGCACGCTCGGGAACTTCAGTTTTGCAAAGGGTTTCAACCGCAGAGCAAAACGCTTCCTGACAGAAAAAGCCCGAAAGATAATCAACACGGTCAACCATCGGCAAATATTGCAAATAAGAACGGCTCTCAGCAGCCTTTTCCAGCCCACGATGCAAATATCCGACAACAGGTTCGACGGATTTAACAGTTTCGCCGTCAAGTTCCGCAATTAACCTTAAAACCCCGTGTGTTGAGGGGTGTTGAATGCCAACATTGATTTTCAAAAGTTCTTTATTCATTCCACGTTAGCCTTTCGTCTTTGAAACAGGAATTTTTCAAAAGCGGATTACCGACAACCGATTCAGGCATCAATAACCGTTTTATCCCCTCATGCCCGTCAAAATCCACACCGAACAAATCAAAAATTTCACGTTCGTCAAAAGCGGCAGACTTAAAAACCGAAACAACACTGTCAGCAACGGGATTGCCCGATTCCAAATATGTTGAAACAATTTGTCTTTCTTTTAATTTTGTCGAATAAAGTTCATAGGTTAACTCAATTTTATCAACCCAATCGGTTGCTCTGATTGAAAGAAGCATATCTGTTGAAAATTCTGCCGAGTTTTTGAAATGAGAAAGGCAATTTTTGACCTCATTTTTCGGCAAAACATACCGAATTGAACCGTCAGCCTGTTCAATTTTATCAATAATATTAAATTTTTCAGTAAAATTTTCCACCATTTTCGCCCGCTAATTAAGTTCTCTTTCTTTAACCAAAATATCCTCACGATAAGCCAATTTCGGTCGATTTTCAGCAAGATATTTTCTTCTGTGTTCAACAGATTCCGTCTTGATTTTTTCCTGCAATTTCATCAAAGCATCAAGCAATGCCTCGGGTTTCGGGGGACACATCGGCAAATAAATATCGACAGGGATAATTTTATCCACACCGTAAACGACAGAATACGAGTCATTTTTGAACATTCCGCCCGTGCAGGCACAAGCCCCCATTGCGATAACGTATTTCGGCTCAGCCATTTGCTCATAAAGTTTCAAAAGCGACGGAGCAGCCTTGTGAGTAATCGTTCCCGCTACAATCAGCAAATCCGCCTGCCTCGGAGAACCTCTGAAAATTTCCGAACCGAATCTTGCAATATCATAATCGGAACAAGCCACACTCATCATTTCAATTCCGCAGCACGAAGTCGCAAATGTCAACGGCCACAATGAATTTGCTCTTGCAAAATTATAAATTTCATCAAATGCGGAAGTCAAAATATTTCCCATTATTTAAACCTCAACATATTTTTTTGTGTTGCATAAGAAAGACTCAAAAACATTAAAAACAAAAATATTATGCCCTGTACAAAAACAAATCCGTGCAAAACATCAAACGACAATGCAAACGGGAACAAAAGCATCATTTCCGCATCAAAAACTACAAACAGCAATGCACATACAAAAAATTTCGGGTTATAAAATGTTTTTTCATCAGAAAAAACAGGCATGCCGCATTCGTAAGTCGAATTTTTTAACTCGGAATCAGATTTTGGAGAAAATTTTATTCCCAAAAACAACATTGCACCCGCAAATAATAGTGCCAAAATACCCATAAATACAATGACAGAAAGACTATGCACAACATTTTCCTTATACTGCAACAAAAGTTATTATTATATTTATATCATGTATTCTCGTTGCTATAATAATTGTAAAGAAGAGTTCATAAAGTTTTTTTAATATGAAAAAGTTAATTCTGAAAACCATATTTAAGTTATCTTTAACGCTAATTGTCATCGTTGCGGTTTGCGAATTAACAGGCATGCACAATTTTAACAAAAACTCTTCAGCTCCGAATACAAAAGCCCAACAAACGGAAGAAGAGCAATATATTCCGCCTCATTTGGACTACTCGGAAGTCATCAAAAGCATAAAAGAGGAAGAGGGAATCGTAGATGAACCCGAAGAAACTCCCTCAGAAATTGCCAATGCACCCGAAGAACACGTCCAAAATGACGACTATATGTTGACGAAAGAAGAAGAACCCTCAAATCCCGCAGAATATATGGAAAAAGCAAGACTTTGCGTAAGAACTGCCGTTCAGGCAAAAGATGAAACGACAAGAATCCGTTTTGTCCGTAAGGCTTTAGAATATTATTTGAGATACCTGAAATACTATGAGGGAGATTTAGACGCACTTCTGGGAGCAGGAACGACAGCAACGTTTTTGGGCAAAGAAACTCAAGCCCGTCACTTGCTTATGGAAGCGTATGCGACTTACCCGAAAAATCCCAACGTACACAAGGCTTTGGGCGATTATTGTTTCAAATTCAACAACTTCAACAACGCAATCGAATACTACAATTTGTCTTTAAGTTCGGGCAATTTGATGGATTACAACACAAACATCGCAACCGCCGTATGCTATGAAAAATTGGGCGACATCAAAAAAGCAATCGCTTACTACAAAGTCGCACAGCACATTAACCCCAATTCTCCCATCGCAAATCAAAGACTTGAAATGTACGAAGCGATGGAACGTGACGGATATCACGCAGATTCAAGACTTTATAACAATTCCCGCCCTGACGACGAACAAAAAGACGTCGAACTTGAAACTTTAATGTTAGATTCCCAAAGAATAAAATAGCAAAAAATAACGGGTTGAAAAAAAATTTTGTTTATTTTATAATGGGTTCACGAAATGCGGAAGTAGCTCAGTTGGTAGAGTATCTGCCTTCCAAGCAGACTGTCGCGAGTTCGAGTCTCGTCTTCCGCTCCATTTTTTTTATGGCGACTTGGCCAAGTGGTAAGGCAGAAGCCTGCAAAGCTTTTACCCCCGGTTCGAATCCGGGAGTCGCCTTTTGCTTATTTTTTTGTATGTTGTGACTAGAGAATTTCTTGCCACAATTTTTTATTGCAAAAATATCGTTTTTTGACAAAAACAGGTATAAATTATATGCTAAAATGAAATTATTACTTAACAATAAGGGCAAAAAATGACACAAAAAATATGTTTGAAACCATTTAATAACCTTGAAATAGATATTCAGGGAAATGTTTACACCTGTTGCCCTTGCTATATTGATTATCATAATATCGGCAATATTTTTGATGAAAACGTCAAATCAATTGATGACATTTGGTATTCGGAAAAAGCAAAAATTCTTCGGGAAAAAATCCTTAACGGAGATTATTCCATGTGCAATTCCGAAATTTGCAGAGAATCGGCATTTGTTGAAAAAGATGATACTTACACAACAATGCCTGATTTGCCCGAAACCGTTACGCTTTCTTATGACAAAGTTTGCAACATTCAATGTATTACCTGTCGGAACGAAATAATCAAAAAAGATGCCGAAAATGAAAAAATTAACGAAAAATTGGACTCAATAATTTTGCCGTTGTTAAAAAACACCAAAAATCTCACAATCAGCGGCGGCGGAGAAGCCTTATTCAGCGAGCATTCTCGGCAATTAATCAAAAAACTTACAAAAACAAATGAAACCATTAAATTTGTTATTTATACAAACGGAATACTTTTTAACAGACAAAATATCGAAATTCTCGGGCTAAAAGGACGAATAGAGAGCGTTTTTGTTTCAATGCACGCTTTTCATAAAGAAATTTACGACAAAATAATGATTGGCTCGAACTTAGACACTGTAATGAAAAACCTCGAATATATTTCCGAGTTGAAAAAACAAAAAGAAATCAATCAGGCAATAATAAATTGCGTAATCTCGGATATGAATTACGGGGAAATTCCGTATATGATTGATTTGGCGAAGCGTTTGGATATCGTTATATCTTTTTCGATTTATACCCCTTGGGGAGCGGATTTGGACAAAAAATACGATGAATTGTCAGTTTGGGTGCCGACACATAAAAATTATTCGGATTTTGTAAACGTAATAAAAGAAGCCAAAAACATTGACTACGATAAATTCTACTTCGCCCCCGCAATTGAAAAAGTTTTACACTGACCGTCACCCCCGACCGATTTATACGTCCGAAATTGACGTTACCGATATCTATACTGAAGATATCGAAAGGGAAACAAAATGACAGATTACAGTAAGGGATTTATTTGTTATAAGTGCGGATACGACCATTTCGGAAATGGAACGATTTGCCCGAAATGCGGGACGGATAATAAAGTTTCAGGACTTATGAATTTTTATATGATACTTTTATTCATAACCTTTGCGTCTTTGTTTTTGATTGTCGTAAACGAATTTTTTTGGGTTTTACTTTTTTTCTGTGCAATTGCAAACATTATCACTCTTCCGTTTTTGCTTGTGGATTGTTACAAGAGAAGCAAGGTAAAGAACGGTTTAAGAGTGCCTGCTGACACCCCGACTGAAATTACCGAAAACAAAGTTCGTGTTCCCGATTTGATGAGTTTTCATTATGAAGCGGGATTAAATTTTTCTCACCGAATATCAGAAATTACTTTAGACATTTCTCCTGACGGGTTGATAATTTATAAAGATAAAATGGAAGAGGTTGTGACGGTTGACTATGAAGACATTGCAAACATTGAAATTTCAACGGAAAAAGAACCTCAGACATCTTTTGCGAAAGGTTTGTTTGGCGGAGTTGTCGGCTCATTTTTCGGAATAGGCGGAACTGTTGCAGGAAGTATCATAGGCGGAATGAGCAGCAAAAAAGTCACCTATATGGAAATTTTTGTCAAAACGGAAAACGACATCAGAAGTTTGCTCGTTAGCGGAGATAAGCACAAAATCGAGAAATTTTACTCAAAAATATACAACAAAATTCCCTCATAAAGCCGAGAGCATTACGATTTATATTCGTCAGGAATATATTTTTGCCAATCCTTATCCAATTTTTTGATAAATCTGTGAGCATCGATAACATCATCAGATGAAATCGGCTCGGGCAAATCTTTGACTTGAAGAGCAAGTTGAGCGTCAGTTTTTTCTTCGTCCTTAACGGCAATGGATTCCATGCCTAAAATTGCCACCCCGAAAGATTTTTGACACTCGGGACAAACCACTTGCAATACAAAAAGCCCTTCTTCTTCTCTCAGAACGAAAACGGAGTCTTCGTCAAAATCATGCCCACAATTGGAACAACATAAATCTGCAAAAAGTTTGTTAATATTAAGTCTGTTCATAGTTCCCTCTTAATTTTATTATACTGATTTTTTTGACAAAGGCACGAAAAATAAAAAAATTTTTCATATGAATGAGGTAGTTATAAATTCAAAAAAAAGGGTATTATACAGTTGGCAGAAAGATGGGGTGTTCACTATGGATATCACAAATGTTCTCAATCTTGTAATCTTTGGCATGATTGTTTACATAGGTTTGCTCGTTGTACCGACAATGCTTGAAAACAGAGAAGCATAGCCTACCAACAAAAAACTTGTAAAAGAGTTTGCAAAAAATTTTCTCGCCATGTGTGACATGCTTAGGCTGTTATACAATTTTTTATAATTGTACTTGATACAATTAATCCTGTGGTAATCAAACTATCTTTTACAAAAATTAATCAAAAAAGTGTTAAAGATTTTCAGAAAATAACCGACGAATAGAGAGTAATACATTAAGGATTATTGATGAAAAGGGGTTTCACTTTAGCAGAAGTCCTAATCACGCTTGTAATTATCGGCATAATAGCATCGATGACAATACCGAGTGTCATAAATGCACAGCACGACAAGGAAATTCTGGCAAAATTAAAAAAATCATACTCGACCTTGGCACAGGTCTTAATGTTGTCTCAATCTTTTAACGGAACTTATACAAGTTGGGGACTTCAGGACAACAATAACGAGTCGAGCCAAAATACTTTTGATACCTACATTGCACCGTATTTGAACAGTATTAAAAGATGTGTCTATACGGACGGTTGTTGGTCAAGCGAAAAATCGAAAGGTTTTGACGGCGGAAATGAATCAGAAGCAAGAACATCGGGCGTCGGCGGAAATAACGTGTCATTTATCCTCGCTGACGGAACGTTTGTTTCTATGGATATTTATGGTGCTGACGTTGAGTCTGTTTTCGGAGTCACGGAGAATTTATCCTACCCAACCTTGACATTTGCCGTGGATATTAATGGCGATAAAGGGCCGAACCAAATCGGACGAGATGTTTTTATGTTCGTCTTGACAGAAGGAGGACTTGTTCCTGCAGGAAAAGACAATTCTTCAGCAAAATGTTATACGGGAGCAACAGGTGCTTACGCAGGATTTGACTGTGCGGCAAAAGTCTTAAAAACAGGCTCAGTGCAATATTAAATTACCACGAAACTTCTTTCCTTAAATAATCCATATTTCCTTTTGTGACAACCCAAGCAGCACACGAAAAGCCAAGTGTTCTGCAATTTTCGAGCGGGTGGTCATTATCAAAAGGACTTCCAAAAGGAACAATTCCATATTTTGTTATCCAAAAAGAAAAATTATCTTTTCCCATTGTGTTTGGACCTTTATCGCCGTTTATATCTACCATAATCCAACCGAAAGTACTATCCAACCCTAAACTTGTACCTTTAACCAACGCCCCGCTATAAACGGAAAACAACACAGAGGAACCATCGCTTAATCGCATTTTGAAATAATTTGAATTTGAATCATAATCTACTCCGTCTTCCCCCGACATCAATTTATTGGGAGAGGGAAAACAACCCTCGTTCGCCGCCATTCCGCAAACCTGTTGAGTGTTGAAATACGGGGTAATTAATTTACCGAAATTTTCCGTTGCCTCTGTGTTATTACTTCCTAACGAATAAGTCGTTATCTCACCCATATCAGCTATTAATCTTTTGTATGCTTGGCTTAAAACAGAGAAAGATTTTTTCACGGCAACTACTTTTTCCTGTTCGTCCGTGCGATTAATCAAATTCGGAATTGTCATTGCGGCAATAATACCGATAATAACAAGCGTAATCAGTACTTCCGCCAAAGTAAAGCCGTTTTTAATCATAAAAATTCCTCTTTATTATTATAAAGCACCTATTGATTGTAGTCAATACTTTAAAGTCAATACCATTGTAAAATTTAAAAATGCAAGATGAAGATTTTGATATCAGCGAACAAAAGAAAGCGATACTTTTTCAGGCGATTGGAAAAGTTGTTTTTAGAAACAGAAAAAAATTAAACAAGGGAATAAACAAATTTTCTTTTGAATATGATGTTGGAAACGGTTTATTATCAAGGCTTGAAAACGGAAAAAGCGATACAAAGATTTCAACATTGTGGAAACTTTCTAACGCTTTTAATATAAGTTTTGTAGAGTTTGCGAGGCAGATTGAAGAGGAACTTCCCAAAGATTTTTGTTTTTATGACTAACCTTTTTCGGACATTATAACGATTTTGCCGGTTTTAAGTTCATATTTAGCCCCGACGACGGTAATTTCGCCTGTTTTAACTTTTTCGGCAATGAAGTTATCTTTTTTGAGCAAATCATCAACCTGATATAAAATATTTGCCTTAACGGATAAATCCTCAAGCGGTGTTTCGCAACAGGGACAAACGATTTTGTCGATTGCGGGATAAATATGTTTCATGATTGATTGCATATAGGGGGAAAGTTTTTCAAAAGATTTTTCCTTGTATGACTTAACGGCAGATTTGATTGCACCGCAATTTTCATGCCCCAAAATCATAACAAGATTTACGCCCAAATGCTGAACGGCATACTCAATACTTCCCATAACCTCGTCAGACAGTACGTGTCCTGCTGTTCTTATGACGAAAACATCACCAAGTCCGACGTCAAAAACAATCTCAACGGGAACTCTCGAGTCCGAGCAGGAAAGAATGACGGCAAAAGGTTTTTGACCGCTTAATAAACTGTTTTTTGTTTCATCGCACCGATTAGGGTGAGTAGATTGCCCCGAAACAAACCGTTTATTGCCCTCTATCAGACGTTTTAAAGCCTCTTTTGCATCAATCATAAATTTTCCTTTTTTGAATTTTAAACCGAAAGCAACTCAAAAATTGCCTGTTAAAAATTGAAAATAATCACTTTAAATTTTTTCTCACATAGTGTAAAATCGAAAAAAAGGAGTTTGTTGTGAAAAAGATTTCAAAAATTTTCTTTAGTATATTTTTGTCTTTAATCATTGCTAATGCAGGGTTTGCACTGCCGTCGGACAGAGGAATAACAAATGGTGTCGTCAAGGAATTTAAAAGTTTTTCGACAATTCCTCACTGCACTTTTAATGAAAAAGAAATAACAAAATTTCTCGAAAAAGAACTGAAATCAATGGGAGCAACCGTTCAAACCGACGAGGCGAACAATATAATCGCAGATTTTCCCGCAACGAAAGGTTTTGAGAATGCCCCTCTCACGATTATCCAAGGTCATACCGACATGGTTTGTGCCCACACAGACGACTTTGACCCGATAAAAGATTCTATTAATATAAAAGTTGACAAAAATCTTCTCAAAACAGACGGCCGCTCATCTTTGGGGGCTGACTGCGGATTTAATAATGCCGCTTTGTTGTGGCTTTTTAAAACCCAAAAATTTGACCACGGGAAAGTCAGATTTATCCTGACTTCGGCAGAAGAAGTCGGACTTGTCGGAGCAAAAAAACTTGCCCCCAAACATCTTGAGGGAGCAAAATATTTGATAAATCTTGACGGATTTCACATCGGCAGAATTGTCACAGGAAGTGCAGGCGGACGCCGTGTTCAGTACATTCACAAAAACGAATATACAACACCTGAAAATGACACCGCTTATGAAATCAAACTTTCAAATTTAACAGGCGGACACTCCGGCTATGATATCAACAAAAGCCGTGCAAATGCGATAAAATACCTTGCTTATGCCCTGATAACAGTCGATTGCGACTTGGCTCCCAACGGTCAGGCAGGAGAAGATTTAAACCTTGAATTGGCAAATATTTCGGGCGGCGAAAATCACAACGTCATACCGAGAGAGGCAAAAGCCACCATTGTCATTAATAAAGACAAAGAACAAATTTTTCTCACAAGAGTAAAAAAGGCTCAAGAAATTTTGAGTAAATATAACTATGAAACAGGCAAAAACGACCTTGCGAAAGAAGATAGAGGTCTGCTCGTCACAGCAGAAAAAACTACCGTTCCGAAAAAAGTTTTCACTGACGACACAAAAGATGACGTAATTTTGTTCCTCGCCGAGCTTTATAACGGAAAATACAAAAACATGGAAATGTACCCGTCACTTGTCGATACGTCCTCAAATTTAGGTTTGATAAAAACAACCGACGATTCCGTCATTTGCACACTTATGATGAGATTTAACGAAGATAAATTCAAAAACGAACTTCGTGTAAAACAAAACGAAACCGCAAAAACTTTCGATTTTACAGAAAATCTGCTCGTCGAATACGGTGCTTGGAAACCCGTCGAAAACAACCCACTCGTTGAGATTTTCAAAAATTCTTACAAAAAAATCAGCGGCAAAAATGCAACCTGCACAGCAGAACACATCGGGCTTGAACCGTCAGTTTTACTCGAAAAAAATCCGAATTTATTGATAATCAGCACGGGCTGCACAATTCAAAATGCCCACTCTGTATCGGAAACAGGCGATATAACAACAATTCCGCCGTACGTTAAAATGATGGAAAATGCACTCAAGCAAATAGCAAAAGAACAATAACACTATTTGTGTTGTTTAAAATTTATACAAAAACACTATTAGTGTCAGCCGCAAAACGCCACAAAACACTAATAGTGTTTTTAGTTGCAATTATTAAGAATAAAGGCATTAAATCGACATTCTGCTTGCGGCTTTTGAGAGCGTATTGCGATAGAAAGAAGTGTCGATGTTTAATTTTTCGCCAAGTTCCAAAATTCTGAGCATTTTGTGCTGATTAGATTTAATATCACGGGAAGCCAAAATTACACGTGACATCAACTGAGTGAATTTTGAATAAATTTCTGAGAAATAGATATTTTGAGCGACAGAAATATCAGGCGAAAGTTCAAGCATAGTCGTATATTTGAATATTTCAAGAGCCTTGTCGAGTTTCTCTGTTTCAAAAGTTGAAACAAAATTTTTGACCCGAGTTGTAATTTCTTCCGCAAAAAACTTGTCGGTTTCTTCCTTGTGCAACTTAACCTCGAGTTCTTCCGCCTCTTTGATAATGTCGCACGCAGACTGAATTAAAGATTCATCGTCAAAACAATTTTCGTGTTTAAAAATGGTATTAAACTCTTGTGACAGAGTATATTTTGCCGCAAGTTTAAATTCAATCGGAACGTCAAGCCCGAGATTTTTCAGGTGCAAAACAGAACCTTTGCCCTCTTCGTAAACATCTTTGTAAAGTGATTGAATTTTTGAAGTTTCGTTTTTGAAGAGCGACTTGAGAATTTCCCGTCTTTCTTCGATGAGAGTATCTTTGAGGGTAAAATATTTTTTGCCGAAATATTCATCAAGCAGCCTGATTGTTTCCGTCGGCGGGTGGAGTTGATAAGCATGAATAAGGTTTTTGATAATATTCATGTAATTTTCTTCTCCGTCGTAATTCCTTACGGCACAATGGAAATCGCCGCCTGAATATTGTAAAAGCGAAAACATCATATCTTCTTTTTCAAGCGTAACTTTCGACTGAATTTCAATGTGACCGACGATTAAATTCGTATAACCTTTTGAAATTTTTTTGTAATGATGTTTTGTAATTTTATAGCAATATAAATCGGTCTTTTTACCGTAATCACGGTACATTGAAGTCACTGCCCAAACGCTTGCAAGTTGTTTAAAATCAATGACAGACGGTTTGACATAATTGTTCCAAATGTCCTTGCCATTACCGTTTCCGGGGATATTACTTTTTGCATCTTTTAATGTTTCAACAAACTGACCTTCCAAATCCTCGGCGGAAAAATCTTTCGCAAGTTGCATTGCCCTTGCCGCATATTTCATAATTTGTATTGTTTCAATGCCCGAAATTTCGTTGAAAAACCAACCACAACTTGTAAACATCAACATTGCCTGACGCTGAATTTCCATAAGTTTCAGAGCATTTACAATTTCCTTTTCGCCAAGATTTTTAAAGGCATTTTCTTTCAAAAACTTGTCGATGTTATTGCGATTAAGGACAACATCAATGTAGTTATTTCTCGCTTGCCAAACGTCATTAAAATACTTTTTGCCCTCATTTTCGGTAAGAACAACTAGTTTGTCACGAAGATTGTCAAGAGCCACTCTGAGCGGTTTTCGCCATTTTTGATTCCAACCAGACATACCACCTGTTGAACAACCGCAATCCTCTTTCCAACGACCGACTCCATGGCAGCAACTCCAAGAAGATACGGGCTTTATGACAACTTCATCGACGGGCGGGTGTTTTTCAAGATATTCACCGTAATTTGTAATGGTAAAGCCCTCGTCGCCTGCTTTAATTCTCAAAACATAAGCAAGTGCCATATCACCGAATTTCGTGTGATGACCGTAACTTTCGCCGTCTGTTGCAATGTTCACCAATCTCGAAAAATCATTGGCAGGAGAAATTCCTGTTTTCAATTTTTCAACAAATCTTCCGCCGTCTTTCAAGAGTTCTTCAAAAGCAACTGCTTGAGAAATTTGAGCATTGTAGAAAAACAGGTCGATTGTCTTGCCGTTTCTACATTTGATGTTATATCGATAAGGTTTTGTCGTATCGATTTCCCCATGAGAAACATCGGTAAAATCCTTATCGTTAAAAGATTTCACCTTTTCTGCCTGATAGGGTGACAAAACAGTAAATTTAATTCCGCAATCGGAAAGAACGCCCAATGTTTCATCATCACAAGCAGTTTCTGCAAGCCAAATACCCTCGGGCATTCTGCCGAAACGTTTTTGAAAATCTTTAATGCCCCAAACGGTTTGAGAAACTTTGTCACGCTCATTGGCAAGCGGCATAATGATGTGGTTATAAACTTGAGCCAAAGCGTTTCCATGCCCGCTAAACTCTTTCACACTGTCGATATCCGCCTGAATAACGTGTTCATAAGTGTATCTGTCGTGATTTTCGAGCCAACTCAGCAAAGTCGGTCCCATATTAAAACTCATGTGAGCGTAGTTATTGACGATATCAAGAACTTTGTTGCCTGAACCGACGATTTTGGAAATCGAATTCGGAGCGTAACATTCCGCCGAAACACGCTCGTTCCAATCGTGATAAGGCGAAGCACTTTCTTGCAGTTCAACCTGTTCCAACCAAGGATTTTCTCTCGGTGGTTGATAAAAATGTCCATGAACAGTAAGATATTTTTTTAAAGCCGCCATACCCAAACTTCTTTTACCCGCAAATGCCCAATATTACTACTTTTTGCCCGTATCTTTCGGCAAAACTTTCAATTCGATAACATCAAACCACGGATCGCCAAGAGCCGTCGAGAATACTTTTCCTTTGATGAAAATTCTGTCACGAGCCTCGATGTCAGTGAATTTTTCCGCATCTGAACGTTTAATAAAAATTTTCATTTCCGAAAGAGGAATTACAACCGACGGATCAGCAACATCGTCACGTTCGATTAACATACCGATATATGATTGAGATGGTCGCATTGCAGGCTTATAATCCAATCCCAATGTCGAAAATTTGTTAAATCTTGCAGGAAATTGAACGTATTTGTTCAAATAATTATAAGGATTTAACACAATAGCCGTCGGGGTTTGCAACGTAATGTATTCAACCTTTTCATTCAAAACAATAATCGGTGATTTCGGTTTGTATTGATGTTGAGGTGCCGCCGCAAAGGACATGTTTCCAGCAGAAACAAGCAAAATTAACGCTACTAATGTATTAAAAAATTTTTTCATAAAATCCTCTTTTTTGTTCATTGCTATTTTAGCACAGTTTTTTTAAATATAAACTACCCTGTTTCAAAAATTCACGGTAATTTTAGTCAAAAAGTTCGGAAATAAATTTTTTTGCCACTGAAACAGTCTTGTCAAAAACTTCCTGATTTTCCCAAAAATCTTCTCTTCCAAGGTATTCGGCTACGATTTTTCTTGCAAAAGACCCAACCGCAACTCCATTTATATCGACTCCGCAAATCTTTGAAAGTTCCATCGTTTTTGAGTTCGTACCGCCGGAAACAATTACATATTGATGCAAATCAGCCCTTTTAACGAGATTCCCCGCCGCAACAGCCTGCAAAGTGCTTTCGTAATCATCAACCCCGCCCGACATCGGCGAACCGTCCGCCTGAATTATCGTTGAATAAGGCTTTCTGTCACGCAAAAGTTTCTCCAAAATCTCAATCATTTTTTCATCAGAAAACTTTTTTCGTCCGATACAAATGCTTAACATTCCCGAAAAACATTTCCTCAAAAGTTCCCATTTTTCAAAACAATCTTTCTCATCACCTGCGTGAAGTTCAATACAATCAACATTTGCAAGGTCTAAATCCATAAAAAGTTGACGCAAATTCATCTTTTTTTCCTCGAAAAAAATCGACTTCGTCGGGCAGGAAATCTCACATCTTCCGCAGCCGATACATTTTTCCGAATTAACGACAAGGTGCGTATCTATCGCATTTTGAGGACAATTTGACACACATTTAAAACAATTCAAACAAATTGATTTATCGATTTTTGCCTTTTGAAAATGAGCATCGTTTTTCGTTCCAACGCTAACGCACAGGAATTTTTTTTCGTCTGTTTTAACACGGTCAAGCCCTTTTTTCGCAGCTGCTATGACCTTATTGTCCGCAGAAATATCAAAAACTCTGCAACCTGCCGCCGCATAGACAGCGACCAATTTTTCGACAGACTCGATGTCCTCATTTCCCGCTCCGCAAATGAGTTTGAAACATTTTTTTTGTTCTAAAAGTTCTTTAAGCATTACAAATTTGCTTCATTATACTTGCAAAGGCTTTCAAATTCTGCGATTTGAGCCATTGTAACGTCATACATATCTTCTTTGTCCAAATAGAATTTTTTATACCATTCGACAGTAAAATCAATAGTTTTGTCGATATCAAGCGTCGGAGTCCAACCCAAAAGATTTTTAGCCTTATCACTGTTCAAAACAAGTCTGTCATATTCAAAGAACTTTCCGTCCTCATCTTCAACAATGACGCCTTTTCCATAGACATTGATAAATTTTTGCAAAAAGTCACGAACGCTCAAATTACCGTCCGAATTTGCCCCGAAGTTAAATGCCTGAGCATATTTTTCACCATTTTCATAAAGGCATTTTGCAAGCATTAAATATCCTGACAACAAGTCTAAAATATGTTGAAAAGGTCTGACAGTATTTGGTTTACGCAATTTTATTCGGCTTCCGACAGAAACCTCTTTGATAAATTCAGGAATCAATCTGTCTTGAATCCAATCACCGCCGCCGATTGCGTTACCGCCACGAGCAGTTGCTATGGGGAATTTTCCCGCAGCCTCTGATTTTCTGTAAGTATCCACCATCATTTCTTTACAAGCCATTGAGGCTGAATAAATATTTGCACCGCCAATTATGTCTGTTTCAACATTTTCGCCCTTTCTGTTTGCATAGCAGGCACCGCTTGAGATTTCGAGGTATGCTTTTACGCAATCATATTTTTTTGCCGCTTCCAAAACATTTACCGCACCCAAAACGTTCGTTTGGAATGTAACGGCGGGATTTTTTTCGGCAAGACTTACAACCGGTTGAGATGCAAGATTTATAACGATTTCGGGCTTAAATTTTTTCATTACGTCGTTTAATTTTTTTACGTCCATAATATTTCCGAATTCATTTTTGCAATGACTGTAAAGACGGACTTCTTCGTACATTGAGGGGTCAGTATCGGGTTCGAGTGCATAGCCCAAAACATTTGCACCGAGTGATTTCAGCCAAAGTGTAAGCCAACAACCTTCAAAGCCCGTATGTCCCGTTAAAAAAATTCGTTTATCTCTGTAAAAATCATTAAACATTTAAATATCCTTTTAATTTGCCGACATATCAATTATGTCGGTAAATCAAGAGAATGTCAATATTTAAGAATTACTGACGTTTTTCGGGATTTAAAACTACGATTTCCCAATTCAAAAAACATGCAAAACAAACCCAAATCCAATACGGAAGCAATAGTGAAAATGCGATTAAAGACACTTGTGCAAAGAAATATACCGTTATTCCGACAAAAACGACAAGCAATAACGACAGAAACAGTGCCGCTTTCGGCTTTTCAAAAACAAAAAATACGGGGGACCATAAAACGTTAACCAAAAATTGAACCACAAACCAACAAATGCCCTTTGTTCTCGAAACGCTGTCAGGAGTAAGGATAACAAGAATAAGTCCCAAAAACATTAAAACATACAAAATCGACCATGCAACCTTGAAAAACTCAGGCGGGGGAGTAATTTTCGGTTTTTTCAAACTTTTGTAAAATTTTCGATTATACATAAAACCATTATTTTGCCCAACTTTGCTGATTTCATCAGCCTGTTTGACGATTTTAAGAAATATTTATTTAGAGCATAAAAATCATTTTTAAGTTATAATTATCACATATACAATGATAGAAAAGGTGTAAACATGGAAATATTGACCGAAAAAGAAGGATTAATCACTCAGATTATCGGACCGGTTATCGACGTCGAATTTCAAAACGGTAACCTTCCAAAAATTTATGACGCTTTAGAAATGTATAACGCAGACGGACAAAAAGTTGTTGCGGAAGTTCAACAACACTTGGGCGAAAACAAAGTTCGCTCGGTTGCAATGTCCTCAACTGACGGATTAAAAAGAGGAATGAAAGTTCTTAATACTGAAAATCCTATCTCAATTCCGGTCGGCAATCCGATTTTGGGAAGAATTTTGAACGTTTTGGGCGATGCCGTTGACAATGCGGGCGAAATTCAAACGGATATGCACTTGCCTATCCACAGAAATGCTCCGACTTTGACGGAACAAAATACCGAAATCGAAATTCTTGAAACGGGTATCAAGGCAATCGACCTTATTCAACCTTATCAAAAGGGCGGAAAAGTCGGCTTGTTCGGCGGTGCAGGTGTAGGTAAAACCGTTCTTATTCAAGAACTTATACACAACATCGCAATGGCTCACAACGGCGTATCCGTATTCGGCGGCGTAGGCGAAAGAACAAGAGAAGGTAACGACCTTTGGAATGAATTTAAAGAATCAGGCGTTATCGACAAAGTTGCTTTGATTTACGGTCAAATGAACGAACCGCCCGGAGCAAGAATGAGAGTCGGTCTTTCGGCTCTTACTGCGGCAGAATATTTCCGTGACTATTCAAAACAAGACGTTTTGTTGTTTATCGACAACATCTTCCGTTTTGTTCAAGCAGGTTCCGAAGTTTCTGCACTTTTGGGACGTATGCCGTCAGCAGTAGGTTATCAACCGACATTGGCTAACGAAGTCGGCGAACTTCAAGAACGTATTACTTCAACAAAAGAAGGTTCAATTACTTCAATTCAGGCAATATACGTTCCTGCCGATGACTTGACAGACCCTGCACCTGCAACAACGTTCTCTCACTTGGACGCTTCAACAGTTCTTTCAAGACAAATTGCATCATTGGGTCTTTACCCCGCAGTAGATCCGCTTGAATCAAACAGCCGTGTTCTAGATCCGCACATTATCGGCGAAGAACACTACAACGTCGCAAGAAAAGTTCTCGAAATTCTCCAAAAATACAAAGAATTGCAAGATATCATCGCAATTTTGGGTATGGACGAACTTTCAGAAGAAGACAAAGAAACGGTTAACAGAGCAAGAAAAATTCAAAAATTCATGTCGCAACCGTTCTTCGTTGCAGAAAAATTCTCGGGCTTCAAAGGTGCTTACGTAAAATTGGAAGACACAATCAGAGGCTTCAAAGAAATTATCGAAGGCAAACACGACAATGTTCCCGAACAAGCATTCTACATGGTCGGAACTATCGAAGATGCCTTGAAAAAAGCAGCAGAAATGAAAGAATAACGGAGTTTAAATGTCTAAAAAAATACATTTCAAACTCATAACTCATGAAAAAATAGTCTTTGAAAATGACGTTGACGAAATTTATTGCAAAGGCTTAGAGGGTGATTTTGGCATTTTGCTTGATCACACTCCGTTTATGAGTGCATTAACAATTGGAGTTACAAAAGTCGTATCAGACGGAAAAGCAGATTATTTCGCAACTGTCGGCGGTGTTTTTCAGGTTACAAACAACAATGCCGTCCTCTTGACCGAAGAAGCAGAAAACGGCAAGGACATTGACCTTACCGTTGCTAAGGCTGAAAAAGAAAAACTTGAGGCAAGAAACGGAAACCCCGACAATCAAAAAGATATCGACAACAAAAATAAAGCTCTTGCAATCGCTTTGGCTAAATTTAAAGCCGCTATGAACGAAACAAATTAGGAGAAACAATGCAAAAATTTTGGCAATCCGTGTGGTTTAACCTAACCCATATCACTTTCAAAGGCAGAACATCAAAGAAAGAATACCTTTATTGGTTTTTATTTGGATTATTAGTATCTTTTATCTTTTGGTTATTTATCTCCGTTCCGGCATCTTATCTCAAACCAAGAGCAGAACAACTTTCGACAGTTGCATCAATTTCCGCAACTCTTTATCTCGGAGGAGCGTCTATTATTGCGATAGTATTTTCTATATGGAAAGCATTAGCAGATATTACTATTATTGTCAGAAGATTTCATGACCTTGGAAAAAGTGCTTGGTGGTCGCTTTTAGGATATTGGGTAATGGCGAGTGTTATTTGGGTGTTAACCGTTGTTATTTTTGCCATCATTCCCGGTTGCTCAACTATCGGTCTAATTGTTACATCACTCATGATAATTATATTTTATGTGTATTACGTTGGTGTTGCCCTTTTTAAAAACGGTGACGAGTTTGATAACAAATTTGGGGTACCACCTGAACATTAATCATAAATCTTAATTTTCTCAAAAACACTATTTGTTGCATTGTAAAATTTTACAAAATAACACCAATAGTGTTTTTTATTGCATCACAAGGATAAAGCGTAATAATAACACTATTTGTGTTATTTTTATATCAAAAGTGATAAAAAAAAATATTAGTGGGTAATATAGAAGTAGCAGACCTTTTCCATACGATTTTATTCAATATAGGAGATATATATGATTACATCGTTCGGCAAAACTATGTGCAACTTTTCATTCAGAACCCGTGCAACGAGAAAAGAATTTTTGTTTTTTATGGTAATGTGTTTGATGCTGACCTCAATATTTTTCAGCGTTATTGCAACATTTGGGGTGATAATTTTAGGATTGAGAATTGATACTGCAACGGGCGTTGTATCAATGCCGTACAAAATGAAATCGCTTGGAATACTTCCATTTGTATTAATGAATTTAACAATAGGGGCGTACGTAATATTTGCGGTTTGGAGTTTTATAGCAGGTTCATTACTTGCAATCAGACGTTTACATGACTTGAACTGCTCGGGAATCGGCTATTGGGTATGGTTTGCCGCAATCATCTCCTTTATGATTAACACATCGGGAATTTTCGCAGGAGTATTGTTATACTTGATTATCGGCAGTGTTATCGCTTTATCTATCAGCAGAAGTTTCCAATTTGATAACAAATATGGTAAAGTTGATTTGGAAGAATTAAGATACAGTATTGAAAATCAACATGGATAAAGACGAAAAGAAAAAACCTAAGAAAAAAGTTAACATCAAAAACATGGGCGTTAATATCGACAAAAACGAATATTACGAAATCGTTTTGTCAAATTCCGCACACCCTGAAGACACTTATCGTAACAAGTTCAGAGGTTACTAAAACAATACAACCGCAATCAAAGCGAAAATGATAAGCGGAATGTTGAAGTGCCAAAACGTCGGAATGCAAGTGTCATGAATGTGATTGTGTTGACCGTCAGCATTTAAACCTGCCGTCGGTCCCAAAGTTGTGTCAGAAGCGGGAGAACCTGCATCTCCAAGAGCCGCAGCCGCTGCCATAATAACAATTGTTGCGGGAATTGATATACCTGTACTTTGGCAAATAGGAACAAACAAAACCGCCAAAATAGGGATTGTTCCAAACGATGTGCCGATTCCCATTGTCACAAACAAACCGATTAAAAGCATTAAAACTGCCGCAATGAACTTGCTGCCTTGCATAAGAGGCGTTATTCCCTGAATTAAAGAATCAATGCTGCCTGTTGATTTCAAAACCATTGCATAACCTGCTGCAATCAGCATTACGAAAGCGATATAGCCCATTAAGCCAACTCCTTCGTCAATCATTTTATCGGTTTTATCGTGTTTAATAACACCTGTTCCGAAAATTATCGTCAAACCTGCAATCGCACCTAACGGCAATGATTTTGTTGCAAGTTGAGTTACGAAAGTGACAAATGCCGCAAACAATGTTATAGCGTGCTTTTTCGTAAACTTAGTTTCCTCTTCTTCATCAGAAATTTCCGTCAAAGGAGTAACCTGATACTCACGGGGTTTGCGATATGTTATAAACAAAGCAACCAATAAGCCCAAAAACATACCGATTCCCAAAATCCAAACCGAATTTACGACATCATTTTTGCCGACTTCCATTCCGTTTTGAATAAGATTATCTCTGATTAATCCTTGGAAAATCAGACCAAATCCCGCAGGAACAACGATATAAGGCGTTTCCAAACCGAAAGACAATGCACAGGCAATTGCTCGACGGTCGATTTTTAACTTGTTCATCAAACCCAATAACGGCGGAACCAAAATCGGGATAAATGCAATGTGAACAGGAATTAAGTTTTGCGAAAATACTGCCAACAAGGTTAAAATGCCAATGAGGACATACTTTCGGTCTTTAACAACAGAAGAAATTTTATTGGCAAGAACTTTTGTCAATCCCGTGTGCATCATAGCAACCGCAAAAGTTCCCAAAAGGATATAACTCAATGCCGTTTCCGAATTTCCACCCATGCCCGACACAAAAGTGTTCATGATATCAGCATAAGGAATATTGAAAATCTGCGTCATTACTGCCGAGAAAGACCAATGTTCCGAAATAATATCCGCAATCGGGACATAAGCCAAAACACCCGCTGCTATCGCCGCAATAATAAGAGATAATAAAACATTCACCTTGCGAACGCATAAAACACAAAGTAAAAGTACCGAAATTATTACAGGATTAAATATTAAACCGATATCCATATTTTAAGTGTACCACGAACAATTTATTTTTTAAAGAAATTTAAACCTTAAATTTAATTAAACACTTGAAAAATAGAGAAAAATGTGGTAACACTATTAGTGTTATTAATTACAAATAGTAGATTAAGGATAGAATAATGAGAGAAGTAACTGTTGAAAATATATTAAATTTAATTAAGCAAATGAGAACAGAATGCGGATTATCTCAAGCAGAAGCGGCTAAAGCGGCAAACATTTCAACATCTTTTTACGGAATGATTGAAAGAGGAAACAGAACTTTAAGCGTTGAACAATTAATTGAAATTATCAAAATTTTCGATTGCAACTTAACTGACTTTTTAGAAATGCTCGAAATATCAGAAAACTAATGACAGAGCGATTTTAGCCGAAACAAAAATGAAATTTACGAATAATTTTCAATGACTTTTTGCAAATAATTTTTATATTTATTTGCAAGTGATTGAGGTTGAATGATTTTGCAATTTTCACCCCATTTAAAGACATGCCAGATAATTTCCAACTCCCCGCCTGCGTCAAACTCAACAGACACAGAGCCGTCAGGGTTTTGGACGATTTTTTGAGTCGGGTGAAAATTATACTTTTGAGCATCTTCTGCAACATCTTTTGAAAACAACAACTCGACATGCATAATTTCGCCCTGATAAACTCCAAAAGAACGATTTGTATATTCTTGAAGATTAAAATCCCCTCTATCAAAGGATTTATCAGTGTTTTCCAAATTTGAAAATTTATGCAACAAATAGTTGTAAATCCCATCTCCTTTGGATTTTTCCTTTGCAACAAGATAAATCTTTGCACCGTAAATCAGCCCGAGAGGCTCGAGTACACGTTTTTTGTCATGATAAATTCCGCAAACTTCAGTATTCATTTGTAAGGCATGCCTTATAACGTCAAGAACTTTCAAATCAATATTGTATTGAGGGGTTTGACGGACGGCATATCCTTCGGTTTGCATATACAATTCGATATTTGTTTCAAGCGAATTTATATTTTTTCTGCTAAAAGCCTTCAATTTATCAACGGTTTGTTGAAGTTCTTTTTTCATTTCCTTATTGGTCGTCCGGCGTTGCAACTGCTCAATATTACCGATTTCTTTGGAATTAAAAGAAATAACTGAAGAGAGCGAAAAATTCACAAAGCCCCAATGTTTCAAATTGTCATTTGTTTCGATTTCTTCAATTTGAGGGAGAATGTTCAAAAGGCTATCACGCATACGCTCAGCAGTTCTTCTCGAAACGGCATACCTTTCCATGATGTCATTTATCGTTATGCCTAACAATTTCGACTGCATAAAAATCGCCAAGTCTATTATGTCCGTAACCCTTGAATAACGGGGTTTATCACACTCTGCCATATTATCTCCTACAAAGCAACCAATTCTTTTTGAAATTCTTTAAACGACACCATTTCAACAGCCTCAAGGTATTGTTTCAAATCCGAAGAGCAAAGAGCCTTTAACTCCACAAGGTTTGAAAGATTTTTTTCATCTAAATCAACGTGACAAATCAACTCCAACAATGCGGGAGCATTTTTGAACGGTTCAATGCCTGAGATTATCGTATCGGTATCCATCATGCCCGAATAGCCTATCCCTATTGAACAATTTGAGGTATTTAAAGAATATTTTTTCAATGTTTGCAGATTAATTTCCGAAAAATAATTCACAATTTTTAGAATGGCAAAATTAAAATATATGTTCTTATTGAGCCAATTCTTCCATTGAGTTTTGTCTTTCAATTTTTCGGGTAAATAAAACATCTCACGCTGCACCCGAACGAACGGAATTTCATACTCTTTAGCCAATTTGCAAACGAGATTAAATATTTTCGGAATTGAATGGATATTTTTGTGTGAGTTCAAATGGTCAATCGGTCGATATTTAAGCACCGCCTCGATTTGCGAACGAAATTCATGTTCAACTTCAAACATAAAATCTTCATCGTTGGATTTGGCGAGAATTTTTAGAAAATTGTTGTTAAAAACACCGTTACTGTCGTATAATTTGCTGTTTTTTTCTTTCGTGCGAAGTTTTGACTTATAATCAGTAAGATTGAGATGAACGCCAAGTCCAATGTTTTCAACCAATTTCAACTTTCTCATCGCATCTTCAAAAGCGGGCATGTTTGACATGACAGAAGCACTCGTCAAAATTCCGTTGTTAAATCCGTCAACAACAGCCTGATTGACAGTTCTGCTCATTCCAAAATCATCTGCATTAACGATAAGTTTCATCAAAATTCCTTTAAACACAAATAAATTAGCGGTTAACAGCATATCCGAAAAACCGATATTATTGTTTTTTTTTTAAGAGAATAAAACCTTTTTGCTGAAGAAATCCCGCAAAAATCGAACTCTCTGTAAAAATATTATAGCAGATTTTAAGGAGTAGGTCATGTATAAATTTTAAGAACGGTAAAGTATTTGTAAAGAGTGATTTTAGGGATATAAGCGGGTTTTCGGAGAATGTAACGATATACGAAAAAAAAACTTAACAAGCATGGAAAATTGAATTAAAATTAGAATAGGAAGGCGATTATGGATTTCTTAATTTTTGGGGGAATATTCATCTTCTTGGTAGGTTTAGGTTTCTGGAGCCTGAAACGCAACGAAAAACTGGAATTTGAAAGGAAATTTGAGGCACTTAACCCGATAATGGGACAACCTCTTTTATCAACCGAACCCCACGTAATACAAAAGAATAGATCTATAAAACATACCGAACCGGTAACGGCATCGGTTATAGTTGCACAGCCTTTTTCTATTGCATTACAAAACAGATGGGCACATTTTTTCAAGAGCAAAAAATATTACGCAAAGGAATTCAGAAAGGCATCAAAACTTGCCGTTATCAAGATGCAAAAGACGGCGAATGATGCACATTTGATAGTAAATGCGAGAGTGCAAACGTCGGTATTACGCTCGAACAATCCGTTGGAAGCGGATAGGATATGTGCAGTTGCGTATGGAACGGCAATAACATATTATTAAAAAACAGTTGACAATTTACTTTGTGCAAACTAATATATAAGTACAAAAGAATATTGGGGCGTCGCCAAGTGGTAAGGCAGCTGGTTTTGGTCCAGCCATCTCGGAGGTTCGAATCCTTCCGCCCCAGCCAAAAAACTCGCTGAAAGGCGAGTTTTTTGTTGGAAAAACCAAAATTCATAAATCCCGCAATGAGGATTCACTTTCAACAACTCAAATTATCTTTTCTTACATTTACTTGCGTAGATTTGGCGTTGTTCTTCACCTGTTTTTCCGACGCAGTCTTCCCAATAGTTCAAATAGCCGTAATTGCCGTAACTATGATGCGTTCCCTCAACAAATACCATTACGCCGTTGCTCGTTGCCATATTTCTATGAAGCGATGTGTCATCGTTATTAGATGTCTTACCCAATTTTTCCATGCTGCTGTTATAAGAATCCCAAATCAAGATATCATTATTTTCCGACATTCCAACTGCTACAACCCAATGTTGTCCCTGACTACTCGGAACACTTACGAGGCACGGTCTGCCGTTTTGAAGTTCGTTTCTGATAATAGCACTTTCGGCATCTCTATCCGCTGCCTTACAAAGTTGGAAATCTCTTGAATTAAATTTTTGGTCACGCCCCATTTTTCCTGCCATATCAAGGTCGCCGTAATTTGCATCTTCTGTTTCCCTAACAAAAGCTTGACCCAAATCGCCGTTCACCGTACCCAACACAATATCTGCCGTAACATTTGAATAGTTATGGCACTGCATCGAACCGTATTGTCCCTTATTGGTAAGTCCCGCATTTACCGCATATCTTTGGTATTCTTCCCAACTGTCGGGTTTAAAATCAATTTTTCCGTCGCCGTCAAAGTCATTGCCCGCAAATCCTACGCAATGATAACTTTGTCCGTCCAATTCATAAGACATCGGCATATTTGTCCAATCAGTAAAAGCATTTCCGCTATAATCCTTTGAGCCTTCTCCGACGGCAGGCATGTTTGTCGCAGCGGATTTTGCCGCATCAGCCTTTCTCGTTGCCAAAGTTTGTTCAACTTGATTTTGATATTGAACAGCCTTATTATACGAATCCATTTTCGCCTGTAATTGAGGATTTGTTGTTGCTAAATTACTGATTTGATTTTGATATTCCGTAATTTTCTTATTATGAGTTTCCAAATCCTGTTCGCTTTTCGGGATTGTTTCGTTTTCTAATTTATTGATTTTTTCTTCCGTATCGGCAATGTCCTGTTCAAGTTTCGGGATAGTTTCATTTTCCAACTTATCCTTCTGAGTTTGAAGTTCGGAAATTTGAGTTTGAATAGAAGCGTTATCATTCTTCGGTTTTCCGTCTTTATCTTTTTCGTTTAATTTCGACTGTAACGACGAAATTGACGAACTGATTGAACTTACATCACTTTGTGCCGAAGAGAGGCTTGATTTGTAACCGCTAAGGTCGGATTTGTGTGTCGAAAGTTCACTTTTTGCCTGATTTATTTCACTTTGGGATTTTTCTGCCGCCGTTTTTTCCGTATTCAAATTTGTCGCAAGTTCGCTATTCAACGATTTAACTTCGTTGTTATACGCCTTATACTCCTTATCAGCATTGGCTTTTGATGCAGAAAGTTCGTTTTCCAAATCTGCTATCGACATATTGCTGACATCTTTTTGGGTATTGGCGGGACTTGCAACACGTTTACCGCTTTTGCTCCCACTTGAAGAATTAGCGGATTTTGTTGAATTTCCGGAACCTGATGAGTTCTCAACATTTGAATACTTGCTCAACTCATTATCAATCACATTTTGCTTTTCTTGGGGCTGAATTTGTGACTCATTCGCAATGTCATTTGAACCCGACAAAATATCATTTACGGTTTTTTCGGCAACCTTAGCCAAGTCAATATTAAGGTTTTGCAAAACCTTATCAATATCCATCATTGAAAGATTTTCAATGTCACCGTCTTCTCCCATCATTTTTGTTATAAATTCTTTTGCTTCTTCAGCAGCAAGAATCCCGTCATTGTCGGCATCTGCTGCCGCTTTGACATCATCAATATCCATAAGGGCTTTAACAATTTGTTCAAGTGCTTTTTGGTCGGTGGTTTTTTGCGAATCGTCTATCGATGTTGTTTCTTGGAGTAATTTTTCAAAATCGATGTCTTGAACTTGTGATAAATCAGCAGAAAATGCAGAAATTTGGTTAAGCACATCTTGCGATGAAGCCAACGAGCCTGCGGCAAAAGGATTTACTCCTTTTGCTGCAAAAAGTTTTTGCAAATAATTAGAAAAATTCACCGCCATAATCTTACCCATGTATATAAAAACTTTTCAAAAGAGGTTATTTCAATATTTCAAAATAATGTTACAATGGTTAACTTTGCTATACTTTTATATTTTAAATATGTGTTAAAAAAAGCATGCAATATCGAAATTGCATGCTTTTCTTTTCAATTTTATTTGTTATCTTCGTAAAATCACACCATCTATAACTTTGGGAATACCTCTCGCTTCTTCAGTTTTTAGTGTAGTGCCATTACCAAGTATTGTACCGTCAATATAACTAAATCTGCCTTCTGCTTCTACATTTAATAATTTTGAGCCTTGTAAAGAAATATCGTTGTTTATTGCTTTTACAAGAGAATTTTCAATATTAGCATTCGTTGCAGAAATAGAATTATTAGCAACCAAATTCGAGTTATTTATAGTTGTTTGCTTCAAATAAATATTTGTGCTTGCACTCATATTCGTTCCGGAAATAGTCGCATACTCAGCATCAATGTTGTTTGTTGCTGTCAAAACAGAATCCGAAATGATACTGTTATTTGCAACTATATTGCTACCTGTAATATTTGAATTTTTAATTGTATATGAGAAACGACCATTCGATCGGAGAAAACGTAATTTCCCGCCAAATCTGACCGTCGCATTATTCAGATTTGTATCCGTAATATTAATATTTTCTATTGAATTTATATTTGAGGCTTTCAAATCGGAATTTTTAATTTCTACATAAAGTGCATCCGCAGAAATATAATCTGCTTTAATATTGTGCAAGATTATATTATCTCTTGAATATGCACTGACAGCACCACCTAAAAATCTTGTGTCGTAATACTTCAAGTCATATTTTGCATTTGCATTTATATTTTCAGCCTCAACGCCGTCTAACAATAAATAGCCGACTCTTAAATTACTGTTTTTGATTTTTGAATCAGTTGTAACTGAAATTGATTGCAAGTAGTCAGCGTAAATATTTTCCGCTATTGAATTTTTATAGAAACTTACATGTCTTTTTGCATCTAATTTTGTATTTCTGACTTCAGAATTGCCAATTTCAATGTCAACGCTTGAAAGATTTGAGTTATTTAGGACATTCGATTTCAAAGTCAAATAATTTTTTCCATAAACTTTTGAATTTTCAAATTTAGACTTTTCGATAACAGCAGTATCTTCGGCTAAAACAGACGAATTGTTAGCATATAATCCTTCTGCTTTCAATTTACCGTTCGTAAATAATTTACTGTTTTGCAAAGTGTTTGTGCCTGAAACGCTCATTTCACCGACAGATGAGATATTTGAATTAGCAGATTCTACTGCAATTAAAGTTAATGTACCGTTTGACAAAACATTAGAATTATTGTTTGAACCACCCTTAATCAAAATATCCGAAACAGCATTCACCTTTGAATTATCCAATTTTGAATTGATTAATTTTACAACGCCGCCGTTAACATTTGCATTCATCAAATTCGATTTTGTAACTTGAAGAATATTCTTAGCCTTAAGGTTTGAATTATTCATAACCGTTACATCAGTGAGGTAAACATCACCATCTGTCGAGGAAACAGTTGCCAAATCCAACGTCGTTTTTTGTGCATTAACATTCTTCTCGGAAATCAATTTTGAATTTGCAATTGTTGCTTCACCAAGGTTAATTTCCGCAGTAGAAGCCAATGTTGAATTATTTGCGACTCTTGAGTTTCCGTTGATGTTCAAACCACCGTGAGCGATACCGAATACGCTTGATAATTCTGAATTATTTGTAATTGTTAAAGTATTTTTGATATCCAAAACAGAATTTGAAATTCTTGATGAATAGAATGCAACTGAATTGCCCGTGAAATACAAACCTCTTGCAGTTGTATCAATTAATCTCGTCAAATTACCCGAATAAAGGTGCAAATTGCCGTTTCCTTCAAGGATTGCATTCGTAATAATCAAATCTTTATCTGTTGAAATTTGAGAATCGTTTTCGATTTTTGCATTGCTTACAAAAATGTCACTGTTTGCAAATAATCTCGTTGAATTAATTACAGAATTTGTATCAACATAGATTTTTTGCTTCGATTGGATATCTGAATTTGCAATTCTTGCATTGCTGAGTTTAACGTTATGTCCTGCATTGATTTTAGAATTTGTCAATGTTGTGTTGTTGATAACGTTCGCAATGTAACTCGTTTCAGCAGATGAATTTTCAAATCTTGAATTATCCAAATTCAAAACGCCCGCTTTAATAACTGAGCCGTTTTGAACAACTGAATTTGTGATATCAGCATTACCTTTTTGTGCGTAAAATCTTGTTGAATCAACTGTTGAGTTGTTCAAAATTTTAATATTGGTTTCTGTTGCCAAAGAAGAACCCGTTATTCTTGAATTTTCAACATTCACGCCTTTTGCACCGTAAACAGTCGAATTTTCGATTTTAGCATTATTTTTAATATTGGCATAGCCGAGAACTTCAGCCTTTGCATTTGAAATTTCTGAGTTTGTAATATCCAAATGACCTTTTGATGTAAGGTAAATTTTGCCTGTTCCGTTATTTTTAATGGCAATTTTTGAATTTGAAACGGTGATATTCTTTTGACCGTGAAGGTTTCCCTGATTTGACTTGAAAGTATTTGTGTCAACATAGAAATTAACACCGTCAGAAGTAATCAATCTGATATCTCCGCCCAAAACGGATTTATCGTTACCGCCAACAACCGCAATATCAGCACCGTTTACATTAATAATCGGAGCAACAATATTCAAATTTTTTGCAACTCTGATAACGGTAGAGCCGCCATTTCCGATTGTAATCGGATTTTTAAGTCCGTTATCTCTTAACGTCATATTTCCGAGTTCGTCAAGAACAACGCTTTTAGTCGTCAAAGTAAGTTCGTTGGCATTAACCATTGCACCGTTATACATAACCATGCCGTTCGGGTTGGAAATAATTACGTGACCTGCACCTTCTGTGGTCAATTTGCCCGCAAATTGTGACATTCCCGTTCCGATAACTTTGTTTAAAGAGGTTTGTCCCGCACCAATTGTTTCGGGGAAAACGTAATTTAAAGATTGATTGCTGCCTGTATTAAATCTGTTCCATTCCAAAACACTGTTTTTCTTTGTGTTTGTGATTGTGGCATTTGTCAAATCGGTGTCAACTCTTGCTCCTGTTACTTTACTCAGGTTTGCACCACCCATGCCCGTATTATTCAAGACATCGCCCGATACAACTTCTGCCGCATCAGTTGATGGTGACATGAGAATTGCAAACGCAAACAGAACTATACTGAGTTTCCAAAGCCTTTTTCTATTCATACCGCACTATGTTTCCTATTTCGACTAATAATTCTTACTGTAATTCAGTATAAAAATTTTATCATAACTATTATAATCAGGCAAGATAGGACTTAAAAAAAGTTACAATATTACAAAAATTTTTATATGCTATAATCTTGATACCGAATTATGAAAAAGACAGTAACTCTTTTAGCATTAATTTTGCTTTTTAATGACTGTGTAAGTGCCGAACCCGTTAACAACAGTCTGTTTTCGCCTGCGGGAATTATTAACAGGCAGAACAAAGAACAATTAAAAGATTTAAAAATTGAAGAAAAAATTATTGAAACAACCATAGACAAACAAAAAGAGCAGACAGAACAAAAAGAAAAACAGGAACAAATCAAAAAAGAAGACGAAAATTTCACGTACAATCCTGACTTTTATTTGAAACAGATAAATTTTGTCGGCAACACAAAAATTTCCGACAAAAAATTGCAAAAACTTTCTAAAAAATACATTAACGAAACCGTTTATCTTTCTGACATTCAAAATCTTTTAAAAACAATCACTGAATTTTATCACGACAAAGGTTACATCTCCTCTTATGCCTATTTGCCCGACCAGCAGATTGAAGACGGGGTTTTGACAATCAACATACAAGAAGATTTGCTCGGCGATTACAAGGTTTACGGAAACAGATGGGAACGTGATTGGTATTTTGAAAATGTTATTTTCAACTCAAACGGCGTCAAAAAAGGAAAAGTTTTCAACGTCAAAAATCTTCAAGGTGCCTTAAAAACAATCAATAACGAAGATTACATAAACTCAATCACCACCGTTGAAAAAGACGAAAACGGCAATACCGTTGTCGAATTAAACGTTCAAGACAGACTTCCCATAAATTTGAATTTGATTTGGGACGATTACGGACGTGATTTAACAGGCAGACAAAGATTTACCCCGATTTTGGGGGTGGATAATTTAACTGGATTTGGCGATAAAATATACGGCGGTGCGGTTTTAAGTTCAAATTCGACGGGCGTTTTGGCGGGTTATAATATCCCGATTTCAAAATACGGAACGAGATTGGCGTTCGACTATTCATATTCAACCGTCAAAATGGGCGGTATATTTGAAAAATACAAAATTCACGGCAATTCCTCCGATTATTCCTTGAAAATTGTTCAACCGATAATAAATGATGCGATGAAAGAAGTTAACTCATCCATCGGCATTGATTTTATTAATTCTTCAAGCGAATCTGATTTTTTCCAAACAAGTTTATCAGATTATGCACTTAGAGTTCTCAGAGCAAGTGTCAACGGCGTTTTCGACGATTCTACCGGAAGAACTTTGGCTGAATTGGGGGTAAGTTACGGCTTTAACGGATTGGGTGCCCATTGCGAAAAAAACAGCCCGTATGATTTAAATTTTGTCAAAGTTTCAGCAGGAGCAACAAGAGTTCAAAGAATAAGACAGGAAAGCCTTGCAATTTTGCGGGTAAACGGACAATATTCGCCGAACAAATTATTCTCAACCGAACAAATGTATCTCGGCGGTGTATATTCAATCAGAGGTTATCAACCGAGTGAAATATTGGGAGATTACGGCGTTGCAGGGTCTTTAGAATTTCGTGTGCCTTTCCCGTTTTTGAAACAGATTTTGCCCGAAAAATACAAACATTTATCAAGAAAAGTTCAACTTGTCGCTTTTTATGATTTCGGTTATGTCAAAGATAACGACAATCTCTACGGATATCCAAAAAATTTCTTGCACAGCACGGGATTTGGCAGCAACATCAACATCACGGACTCTATTTGCGTACAATTAGGCGTCGGATTTCCGCTCGGAAACAAGCCCTACAACGAGGGTAGCGGAAGATTTTACTTCTCCATAAGTTCTGACGTTGACAGACTTTTGCTCAAACCGAAACAAAAGAAACAAAGACTCTAATCAAACGGAGTTTCCACCCGATAAAAATCTTTTTTAACTTCAATGACCTTTTTGTTTTTGTTTTTTGTTTCTGTCGGCAAGTTTTTATAGGCATTGGAAACGGAAATTTTTGAGATAATTTTTTCATTTTGTTCAAAAACAAGCCAAAGTCTGTCGTTGACTTTATCAACGGCAAAAGGTACGGTGATTTCTGCCGTTTTTTCGGGAGATACCGAAAAATCACGCAATTGTTCATTTTCAAACACATTTGCATAATATTTTTTATTCTTTTCATCAAGAATGTACATATTAAAAATATCGATTTTCTCTGTCGTATTGTTGTTTATTTTTAGCCCGAGAACTATGTTATCAGGCATTTTGTAAGGATTTTTTTTATATTCGATATTTTTTATTTCAGCCGAAAAATTTTTATCATTGAAATCGAGATGATTAAAGGCATTTTTCTTATAAACGGGTATTTTTTCGTAGATTTTTATATTGATTGAAATTTCGTCCTCGGGGAGAATTGCGACATTTTTTCCTTTTTGTTCAAACGGGAGAAATATTCCGCCGATAGCCCCAATTGCCGCTCCTGCACCGATTGTTGTGCCTGATGAAAGCATTGCCGATTCCACACCCAACAGATTAAGTGCAACTCCGCTGCCCAAGACGGCACCCGTCAAAGTATAAACCGTACGTTCCGCAATTCCGTTCGTAACATTTGCAACGGGGCTGAGTTTTGTCGTCATTCCGCCTTTTACGGGATATTGTTCGCCGTTTGGCAAAATCACATAGTCCGCATCTAATTTCAAATAACCGTTCTGTCCTAATTTTCCCGCCTTGCCTGCTTTTATAAGCCCATGAACTATTGAATCCGTCGGAATTATTATTCCGTTTTCGACCTCGACATCTTCCGTAATTCTTGCGAAAAATTCTTCTCCGCTCTGTGATAATTCAGAATCAGCAACCTTTAAAACATTGATTTTTACATTTTTGATTTTTTTAGGGAACAAATATTCTCCCGTCACGGTTTCGCTATCTTTGAGATTATCATTTTTTTCAATCGTCCCTTTTAATCCGCTATCAGCAAAACAAACGTTATTTGTGCAAAATAAAATAAAAATCAAAAACAAAATCTTTTTCATCACATATACAATTTACTATACTAATCCTTCTTTTGCAAAAATTATCAAAACATTTTAACTTAAAAATTTTTAATATTTTTAAATTTTATTTCTAAACTTTTATATTTGTAGTAATCTGATAAATATATCAGGTAGGTTTCGATGAAAAACTCGCTTAGATTAAAATTAGACGAATACATTAATAGTTTGGAACAAATTTATAGCCGAAAAGGCGACATCACACCAACAGATGTCGGAATTGCTGAACATCATTTTCAACCGTTCATTAAGCGAACGATGGACATTGTGATTAGCGGAGCGGGCTTGGTTGTTCTGAGTCCTTTGTTTGCCGTAATTGCCATTTTGATTAAGTCAACATCTATCGGTCCTGCAATCTATAAGCAGGAAAGAATAGGTATGAACGGCAAAACATTTCAGATGTATAAATTCAGAAGTATGGTTAAAAATGCCGATGCTAAGTTCAAGAAAGTTAAGGAATTGAACGAATCAAATCACGTTATGTTCAAATCAAAAAACGATCCTCGAATTACTACTGTCGGAAGATTTTTGAGAAAGTGGAGTTTAGATGAACTTCCGCAATTAATAAATATTTTCAAAGGAGATATGTCTTTAGTCGGACCTCGTCCGCCTATTCAAAGAGAATTGGAACATTATAAACCGTGGCATTATGTAAGATTTATGGGAAAACCCGGACTTACGGGAATGTGGCAAGTCAGCGGACGTTCTCAAATCAAAGATTTTGACCAAGTTGTTGCACTTGACTATATGTATATGAAAAATTGGAGTATTTTCAGAGATTTCAAAATCTTACTGAAAACCGTTCCTGCCGTATTGACCTGCAAAGGTGCCGATTAATCGGTTCTTGTCGTTTCCAAATCCTGTTTTGAAAACTCAAAATCATCACGTACTTCGATTTTTTCTTTTTGGGAATAATACAAATAAGTTATCATTCCGACAAAACCGATTGCCAAAATATCAAACAGCCAATCTAAAGCACAGCAATCACGTTCGATGGATCTGAAATTTTGCAGCAATTCTGAAAAACAAGCCACAACGCCGCCGATAATCAGCAAATAAACCAAAAATCTGTTTATCAATTTTGCCCCGAAAAACTCGACATAACAAAGGGTCAACAATCCAGAGAAAATCGCAAATGCCATAAAATGGCAAACTTTATCAAGCCCGTCATGAATGTGAATAGGTAACATCTCAAGCACAACGCCCGAAATAATTGTAATAACCAACAAGGTCAAAAGTATAATTTTTTTCGTCATATATTCTTTCAGATGGTGAAAACACCAATTTAATAGAGTTATATTATCATAAAAAATACCCTTTAAAACCGTTAGTTACAAAAATATACATTGTTATTCATTCAAAAGAGCCACGCTCAAGGCATAAAAGACCCACGCCTGATTCCAACGGATATATGGAATTTTGCATAAATATTTCTTTGTTTTTTGATAATAAAAATATCCTTTTTTGTCCAGAAATTCTTGGAGCAGTAAGTTCAATTTTTCTGTTATCAAACCGATTTTCGGGCTATCATAATCTTTCAGCAATGACTTTATAACAATCAAATCTTCCGCAATTACGTGAATATCAATGGGATAGAGTTTATTGTTGTAATATTTCGGCAGACCTGTTTCGTCAAAAAGATTTTCAACAAAATAATCAACAACTTTCTTGTAAATATCACTGTCGGGGCAAATTTTCGCCAAAGATTCAATATTGAATGCGGTATGGAAATTATCCACCCATCTGTGAAAAGGCTTTGTCCCGTAAGCCCAAGAGCCGTCTTGATTTATGTCTTTTGTCGAAAAATTTACGGATTTTTTTATCAAACTTTCATATCCGTCAAAATTCGCCAAATACCTTGCCGCCAACAAGTTTGCATTATGGACTTCCGCATCTTTTTTCGGAATATAGTTGAAACAAAGTTCGTCCTCTGTTTCTTTCATAATCATCTCGTTCACGATAAATTCCGCAATCTCTTTTGCCATATCATTTGCAACTTGGTCATTGAAAAGTTTGAAATATTCTAAAAAAGCCTCTCCAACATAAACGGACGTCACAACATTCGGCGTTCCAATCGGGACAAAAAACGCCCTCGCTTGCCAGTCGAAATTGTAGCCGAAACCGATACCCTTTTCTCTTTTGATGGCGCAATTTTTCAGTCGGTCAAAAATCTTTTCGGCTTCCGTTTTATAAATTTCTTCCCCCGTTTTTTGATACATATTCAACAAGCCCAAGAGGAATAACGCTCCGCCCTTTGGGTTAAAAGATTTTTCGACGAATAAAAGTTTTCTGAAATTTATCGGTGAACGTTTACAAAATTGGATTAAACAAAGTCTGAAAAATCTCGATTTATACAAAAAAGTATTTTTAAACAATTTTGAATTTAAACCGTCAAAAAGGTCATAACCTTTGTAGTCCTCGCTTTTCACGTATTCAAATAATTTATCGAAACATTCTTTATAATTCATCATAAATCTCTTTCAGGTTTTGTTTAATTATTTCAACATCAAATTTTTCTTTGACAATTCTATAACTTTCCTGCCCCATTTTTTTGCGTAAATCCTTGTCGCAAAGTGCATCAATTTTTTCGGCAAGTGCTTTTGTGTCGCCGCAATTTACAATAAAACCGTTAACATTATCCTCAACCGCCTCAGTAATTCCACCGACGGGAGTCGAAATTACGGGCATTCCGTAAGACATAGCCTCTAAAATCGATATCGGCAACCCCTCATTGTAAGAGGGAAGCAAAAGAACGCCTGCGTTTTTGAAGATTTTTTCTTTTTCATCTCCGCTGACCCAAGTGTGAATTTTCACATTTTCAGGTGCCAAAGATTTATTGATTTCTCCATCGCCATACAAGTCTATAACCGCCTCATTACATACATTTTCGGCAGATTTAAAAATATCAAAAACCCCTTTTCTTTTTCCCAAACGACCCATAAACAGAAAAATCGGTTTTTCCAAATCATTTTGCTCATGAATTTTTATCGGATTATAAACAATCCGAATGTTTTTATTGTCGGTATATTGGGCGATAATATCCCGCCACTGCTTAGAAAGAACAATTATACAGTCCGTTTTGTCAAAGGTATTTTTGATGTAATTTTTGATAAATTGAGGTGCATTATCGTAAAAAACCTTAAATTCCGAGCCGTGAATGTGCAAAATTGTTTTCTTTTTAAAAAATTTAGCAACATTCATAACCATTGATTTTCTCAAAAAACTTCCCTTTGAAGAGGTGTGAATATGCACAATTTCTACGTTTCCGTTAAAAATAAGATTTGATAAAAATTTGAACCAAAAAATAACAAAATCACCTAACGGATTTTTTGTTTTGTAACTAGAAAGATAAATCACATTTCCATCTTCCAAATTATTGTCGAAATACGTTTTTATAACAGATGCAATGCCGCCCTGTTCGTGCATTTCCGGAGAAACTATAAGTATTCTTTCGTTCATTTTTTCACCTATTTATAGTCACTGATGTTGATATTTTCTTTGATAATTTTAGCAGGAACGCCCGCAACAACGCAATTATCGGGAATGTCTTTCGTAACGACGGAATTTGCTCCAATGACGACGTTATTTCCGACTGTCACTTCTCCTAAAATTACCGCCCCCGCTCCGACGTAAACATTGTCCCCAAGTACGGGAACGTTGTATTTATGGCTTGTTCCGCCGAGAGTAACATTCTGTGCAATGACACAATTTTTGCCGATTTTGCAGCGTTCATGGATTACTATCCCAACTCCGCCGTAAGCCAAAATCGTTCCCTCACCGATTTCCGTTTTATAAGAAACAACACAACCGAAAAACATTCGGATTACGGCTTTGATAATTTGAGGAAGAATGGGGATATGCAAGCGATAGAGGAGTCTTGCCAATTTGTATAAAATCATTACTATTTTTGTCATTTCATTATTTCCATATATTCTGTTAAATATTTTTCATACATATTTTTCATATCAAATTCTTTTGCATACTCATAAGCCCTGTCAACAAGGTTTTCCCGCAAATTTTTATCCTGATACAGACGGATAATTTTCTCCGCCAAATCTTTCGGATTTTCATTCTCAAAAAACAACCCCGTTCCGTCTTTAATAATTTCCTTAGGACCGAAAACGTCTGAACTTATGACGGGAATTTTAGCGGACATAGCCTCGACAATAGTCAAACCGAACCCCTCTTCTCTCGATGCAGACACAAAAATATCCGATTGAGAGAGCAAATTCGGCACATCGTCCCGATTGCCCAAAAATCTTACGTCGTCTTGCAAATCGTATTTTTCAACAAGATTTTTAAGATATTCGTAAGATTGCTGTCCATAATCATATATTCCGCCAACAAGGTCGCATTTGAAGTTATAACCCTGTTTTTTGCACTCATTCACGGCTTCAATCAAAATATCCTGTCCTTTGATTTTATGATTTACTCTTGCAACATTGATGATTTTGAAATTTTCGTGCAACAAGCGGGGAATATCATATTTTTTTGTGTTAATTCCGTTGTAAATTCGCTTAATTCTTTTAATTCCGCTTTTTTCGGAAACCTCTTTTACGGAGTCTGAAATTGCGATATTTTCGTCAATAAATAAATTATGGAGAAGAATTTTCAGCCCGTTTTGACCTTTAAAAGTGGCTATTGAATGGATTGTGAAAAACAATTTCAACTTTGGCATTATCATTTTGCACAAAATTGACCAAAATTTGCTCCCGTAATTGTGAGAATTAATTATATCGATTTTGTTTTCATTAATGATTTTTCTCAATTCAAAAAGATATTTCAAATCCAATTTGCCTTCTTTTCGATTAAGGAAAATGCATTTATAGCCTGTATTTTCAATCCGTTGTTTCAACTTTTCGTCAAACTTATCATTCATAACAACGAGAAGAAAATTTGCGTCCTCGTGATTTTTTGCTTCTTCAAAAAATTCCGTAATCATTTTTTCGGCACCACCGGAATTAAAAGAGGATAAAAGATACATTATATTTAACTTTGAATCCATTTTACACCTTATACCTTTTTGCTTCTTTATAAAATCTTGTGACGACAAATAACAAGTACAAAATTCTTATCATCAAAACAGAAAATGCCGAGCCGACAATTCCGAACTTTGGAATCATAAGGAAATTCAGTCCTATCAATGTAAACAACTGGATATATCTTCCCTGCGTTATGATTTTCGGCAAGCCCAAAGCGTACAAAGCCTGTTCCGTCGGTGCAACGTAAAATGTCAAAATAAATGCGAACAACAAAATTTTCAAAACAGGAATCGACAAAACATACTGCTCGCCCAAAAGAACAGGAACGACAAAATCCGTCAAAGGAATACTCAGCGTCATTACAATGCACGCTAAAATTAAAATTTTATCGATTTTTTTGATAAACGAACAAATTTCGGGATTTTCCATCTCGGCAAGTTTCGGCAATAAAACTTTCCCGAAAACATAAGGCAAAAACGAAACGACCGCCGCCAATTGGATTGCCGCATTATAAATTCCGATTTGAATATAACTTACCCAATAAGAAATCATGAAAAAATCTATTTTTTGCAAGGTATTTGTGCCGATTGAAAGGACAAACATCCATTTTTCGTAATTGAAAATTTCTTTGAGCAATTCTGTCGGCAAGTTTTTAGAAAAATAATTTTTCAAAAATTCAATATACTTAGGAATGAACAAAATCGTAATTCCGAGCGGGATAAAATACATACAAAATACGTATTTCAGGTACAAAAGTTTTTCCAAAAACAAAATCACGATGAATATCAAATTCAAAGAATATTTACAAATATTGAGATATGCTCTCAACGTAAACTTCTGCACCGCCTGCAAGTAAGTATCGTTTACAAAAAATAACGACTCTCCTAAAATACCGATTATCAAAAAAGGGATATATTTTGTGAGTTCGGATTTATGGATTAGAGCAAAAATTTGCCCGCCAAACAACATCAAAACCAATATAATACCGAACAAAATCAACATTTTGACAAACAAATACAATCCGAAAATCGAATTTCTCGTTTCGCTCTTTTTATTGGCAAATCTGACCGCTGTATTTTCCATACCGAAGTCGAAAAAACTGCTGCAAAATGCCATCGTAACAAAAATAAACGAGTATTTCCCGTATTCTTCAGGACCTAATTGTCTTGTCAAAAGCAAAATTATGACGAAATTCAAAATTTTTGTCACAACTGTTTCCGAAAAAACAACGCTTAAATTTTTGAATAATTTTGAACTAATTATTTTTTGAAACAGACTGTCTTGCATAAACTAATCCTAACAATGTAAACAATAAAACTTTCGCATAAGTCGAAGAATATGCGTGGTCAAAAAATCCGATTGCAAATATCGAAAATACGCAAAGCGTCGCCCCGAAGTTCAATTCCCTTCTCATTCCGTATCCGTGAACAAGATTTTTATACGTATCTTTCAAAACATATATCAAAAATGCGAAAAATATTACAAATCCGACAATTCCCATCTCTTGAGCAATCGCCAAATAAAAGTTATGAGCAAACCACAAGACGTTATTTTGGGGCAAATAGGCATAAACAGACTGTTCATAAGAGTTTAACCCCGCTCCGAACCACAAGTTTCTCGGTGAACTTACAATACTTGCAATAACGGCATTTCTGATATCCGTTCTTGAACTGATTGTGTTGATATAATCGGTATTGCTCAAAAATTTGTACAAAATTCCGATAAATCCCGACATCAAAATCGTACAACACAAAAATGTACCCTTGTTTTTCAAAGTTATAAACAAATAGTACAATGTGCAGAAAAACAAACCGATAAGGCAATTTCTCGAATAACTGAAATAAATACCCAAAAACAGAACAACCATTACAAAATTACGATAATTTTTGTTCTTGAAAATATTTTTTGCAAAAGGAAAAACGAACAAAAAAATCGTGAGCATAAATACGCCGAATGCGTTGAAATGCCCCATTGTTCCGCATGCCTGCTTAACCATTTTCGAGCCGATTCCGATATAACCTAACAAACCTCTCGGGTTTTGGAAAGTCGTTCCTATTCCCGTAAAGGATTGAAAAAGTCCGTAAAAACCTTGCCACAGGGCGGTAAAAATCAGGATTTTTATAACACTCGCAATCTTTAACTGCTTAGTTCTGATAAAATATACAGTCAAATAAAATATGATTATTGCCTCAAAAAACTTGAAAGATGCCAACAATCCCGTATCACTGATTGAAGTTATACCAGAGATGAAAAACAACATCACAAGGAGAAAATTCCATTTGTCGATTTTTGTTCGCAAATTCGGAATTTTTCCGCTTGCCAAAATTTGCAAACAAACACTGACAAAACAAAGCAAAATACAAATGTCATTCGCCGAAAAACTTATCGGCAATATCCGCAATCTTTCGACATAAGGAATTGTAAAAATCATAAGATAAAAACAAATTATCGGATTTAGCATAAAAAACAGCAAAATCAAAAAGATTACAAACAAAAGCAGCAATTTGTGTATCGGAATAAACAATATCAACCCACCCGCCAATATTGCCAATATTACGATTATTTTGTTTATAAGATTGTCATTAATTTTCATCTTCGATTTTGTTTTTAGTAAAAGTCGGTCGTATTTTTTCTTTGATTATCATCAATAAAAATAAACCGTTCGTGACAAAATATCTTTTCCACATTCTGCGAGGTTCTTGAATTAATCTGTATAACCATTCGCAATTCATATTTTGTACCCAAAGAGGAGCCCTTGTTACTTTTCCCGTCACAACATCAAAACTTCCGCCAACTCCCATTGTGAAAGGAATATTCAAATCTTTTGAATATTTGCCCAAGAAAATTTCTTTCTTTGGCGAACCCATTGCAACAAAAAGAATATCGGCATTGGAATTTTTCATTTTCTCAACGATACCCTCCTCGTCCTGTTCGGTATAATAACCGTTTCTTCTTCCCGCAATTTGCAGGTTAGGATATTTTTCCACGTAATGTTCAACAACGGCATGATTAACCTCTTCCGTTGCCCCGAAAAAATACACTCTGTATCCGTTTTCGGAAGAATATTTTATCAACTCTTCCATCAAATCAATTCCCGTAACCCTGTGAGGGATATTAATTCCGAGCATTTTTGCCCCGAGAATAACCCCCGCTCCGTCAACGTTAATTATCGGACAGGCGTTAATAATATTTCTCAACTGTTCGTCTTTTTGAGCATAAACAAGTTTTGAAACATTCACAACCACATGCTGAACAGGTGTTCTGTTTTTTATGTAATTTGATATTTCTTCCAAAGTTTCTTGCATCGAATATAAATCAAGATTGACGGAAAAAAAGTTTATACGCTTCTTCATTAATAATTAAATCCTTTAGCCCGCTTCATTTTTTTCATCTTCTTCAATTATAATACCTCTGATTTCTTTTGAACCGTCTTCGATATCTTTAACAAGTTTATTTTCAATATGTTTCAAAAACTCCTCGTATTCACTTTCAATTTTTGAACTTGATTCTCTGACAATCGAGCCGACAAATTCGATTTTGTGATCTTTGATAAGTTTCATAATTCTTCTCAATGCAGAATACGTAACCGTTTTGTGCAACAACAAAACGACACCGTCAACCAACTTAGAAATTACAACAAATTCAGGTGTAATTAAAACAGGTCCGACATCAATAAATACGCAGTCGAAATGTCTTTTCAAAACCTCGATAATCGCCTTAAATGCAGGCGTTCCGAAAAATTCATAAGGCTCAAGAATATTGGTCGTGTTCATCAAGAAATGAACCCCATGTTCGCAAGTCGAAATCGACTCTAAAACTTCCTGATCAATATTAGCATTCGGATTTACCCGCAACTGTCTGCCGACAGATAAAATCAAATCTGATAATTCTTTTTTGATTTCGATATCTTTTGAAAAATTTTTATACATTGTAGGGTTTCTGAAATCGCAATCCAAAAACATTACGGAATAACCCAATGTGTTAAATCTGTGTGTAATGAATTGCAAAATGTTTGAATGGTATTTTTTCAAACTTGAAGATGAAAAAGTCAAAACTTTTTTGTTTTGGTGCAAACATTTCAACTTCAAATGTGAAATAATATTTTCCTCTGCAATTTTGCAAATTGTATCTTTTTGTGTTTTGGAGATAAGATTGTTTATCCACGGAATAGCACCGATAATCGGCTCTCCCGTAATTTCTTCGATGTCATAAATATTGTCGCAAATATTTTCCACTAACGTCTTGAGGAATACCAAGAACGTACCGAGCATGAAGCCGAAAATCAAACCCAACAAAAGAAACTGCATTCTTGTCGGAAAGGACTGTTTTTTCGGAAAATCAGGCATATCGACAATAATAACGTTGCTGATTGCTTCGGATTCTTTGAGTTTCGTTTCGATTAATTTTTGTCTTAATTCAGCATAAGCCTTTGCCAACACGGCTTCTTCTTCTTCCAAATAAGACAAATTGTATTTCATATCAGGGATTTTGGTTTGATCTGCATTAACCTTTTTAAGGGTTTTTCTCAACGCTCTTTCTTGAGCCTGATAACCCAATAATTGGGCTTGTTTTTGAGCCAATGTGTCAACCAAATCTTCTCTTACCGTGTCAAAAATCGCTCTGTTTGCATTTGAATTTTGACCGACTGACATTGAAATTTGAGCCATAATTTGAGTTTTAAGGGTATTGATTTTGGCTCTTTGTGCAATAATTTTGGGGTTTGTGTCAGAGAATTTAACCAAATCATATTCCAAAATTTGCGTTTCTCTGTTCAAATCCTGTCTTAATTGTTCCAAAACTTTGTTGCCCGAACCGATTGCGACTGCATTAACGGCATCTTTCGTGTTAAGCCCCAATTGTCTTTGCAACTCTCTGACGGCAGCCTGATTATGTCTGATATTCGCCTGAATATCCGCAATTTTGTTTTCCGTATCCATTTTTTGCTCAACAAGTCTTTGCGATTGTTGGTCAATATCAATTGCGGAGTTTTCAGTTTGATATATTTTAATTTTTTCTCGAACATCTTCCCATCTTTGAGAAATTTCATTTATTTTTTGAGTTAAGTGAATTCTTCTTGTGCGACTGATTTTACCGTTGATTGCCTGATTTGTTTTTTCATATTCTTCAAGAATTTTATTCAAGGTAAATTGAGCCTGATCAGGAGTTTTGCCCTTGGCAGAAAGAATTAAAATATCTGTGTTCGGTTTTTGTTTGACCGTAATATCAATTTTTCTGTAATCAGGATTTTTAAAACCTGCTTCTCTTTGTTCTTCTTCAACCGTTTTGAGTAATTTTTCGGACTTGATAATTTCCATTTGCGTCAAAAGAGGATTGCCAGCATTCGTCAAAGAAGACAAATTGCTCGCTTGGTTCAAAGGAGAGATAAACTCCTTTGTTTCCAAATCTTTAATCCAAATTTTTGCCTTAGACTCATATTCGGGACTGTAAAAAGCAACAATATATATCAAAGTCCACGCAAAAATGATTATCGTAACCGTAAGTACCAAGTTCGTATTTTCTTTGAAACTTCTGAAAAATCTGTTTCTTTGAATATTAGCCAATATATCGAAATCAAAATCTATCATTAATATCCTACTTTCACTTGATATCTGTGAGGTTCAAACATTAACCAAGAATTGTTGTATGCGTTGGCAAACATATTAAACGGTAAAATAACTTTGTATAACGCTTCAAATGCTTTGCCGATAAGAGGTCGTGTCTTTTCGGGAACATAAACAATATCGTTAGGCATAACAGAAATATCCGAAGCCATCGGATTGACAACCTTTGTGACCAATTTTCCCGAAGCATCGGGTCTGCTTAAATAAACTTTTTCAGGAGCATAAGCAGCATCTTCCAAATAACCGCCCGCACCCATAATTGCTGAATTTAAAGAAATTGAGGCATTATTTTCAAGTTTGATGATTCCGGGGTGGTTAACATAGCCGAAAACCTTTACGGGAACAAATTTCGGACTAAAGTTCGAGGTTATGTATTTTTGATAATTTTCTTCACTGACAGCGAGCGGGGTATTCAATTTCGGAACATAAACAACATCGCCATCTCTCAAGATTAAATCTTGAGTCATATCACCCGATTCCAATATTTTAAGCAAATTGACTTCAAATTCCTCATTGGTTTTGGAATTTTTAATCTGTATGTGTTCAAAGTCGGAATCAAATTTTGCACCGCCTGCTGCAATCAAAACATTCGATAAAAGCGGAGATTTTCTCTCGATTTGCTTTACGCTTAATTCTTGTGCCGAAAAAGGAGTTCCGATATTTGCATCCATGTTCAACTCGAAACTTCCGGGTGTTGTAACATTTCCCCGAACATAAGCAACGAACGGCTTTAATTGGTCTAATCTTATCGTAATTTGCGGGTCACGAAGATAATATTTATATTTTTCAACCAAAATATCGTGCAATTCTCCGATTGTTTTACCTTGAATATAAAAAGGTCCTAACGGAGCAATGACAATATTTCCGTCGGGTTGAACCTTTATTTTTTCCTGCGTATATTCGGGACAATCAAAAACGTAAATACTCAATGTATCGTTCGTTCCCAAAAGGTAACTTCTGTTTATTTTAGATAAATCGGTGATATTTGTTGTAATTCTTGTTTCCAAAGTCGGATTTTCTTCAATCGCATAGCAACTTTGTACAAAAAACAAATTTAACAATGCAAATAAGCACACTATAAATAAATTTCTGAAAATTCTACTCATAATATTCTCAAAATTCGGCTATTCTGATAAGATTATACTTCAAGCAATATCTTTTCTCATGCGGATTTTAAAAAAATTTACAAATGAGGTGTAAAAAGTCGATTTTAGTTGACAAAGGGAAAAATTGCAGACATAATAATTGTGTATTTTGTTAAATTGTGTATAGTCATGGAGTAATAATCAACTTATTTAATAAAATACGATATAACATTAATAACAAGCGATAAAAAAATGAACAATTTTGTGAATGGTGGAAATTTATCAGAAACGAAATTATCATTAAATTCCGATAAAAAACATTTAAGAATATCAGATTTATTTGACAACTTATTGCACGGAATAATCGTATATTCTCATAAGTTTTTCGGAATAGATAATAATCGTTCGGTTGATGAATATAAAAAAATTGAAGATGAAAAATATGATCAAATTCAATCCGAAGTATCCGAATTGAAGGAACTCAAATTGGAGAATTTTCATCATTTGCAAGAATATAAAAGAAAAGCAAAACTACTCAATTTATTGGAAGTGCGTGCAAAATTGGCACAAATAAAACAAAATAAGAAAAAGTTTTCAAGATTTTGGAAGCGACACTAAAATTATTCAACATTGCGGTTAAAAATTTTAACCGTACAATATTTTTCAGTTTGAATAGTCACTGATTGGAAAGATTTATGAAAAAGAAAGTTGTATTAATCGGATTAGGATATATCGGGTTGCCGACTGCAACGTTTTTTGCAAAAAGCGGTGCCGACGTTGTCGGAGTTGATATTAACCCGAAAACCGTTGAAACTGTCAACAGAGGGGAAAATCCGATTTTTGAACCCGAATTGGACAAAATGGTAAAAGAAGTTGTCGAAGGCAAAAAGTTGCACGCAACCGTAACTCCCGAAGAAGGAGATGTTTTTATCATTGCCGTTCCGACTCCGTTTAAAGAAAATCATGAACCCGATATTTCTTTCGTAATAAACGCAACAAACAGCATTGCAGGCGTTATAAAAAAAGGGAATGTTATCGTTTTGGAATCAACATCTCCCGTCGGAACAACGGAAATTATCGCAAAACAATTGCAAAGTTTGCGTCCCGATTTAAAAATTCCGACAAACGAAAACGAAGAGGGTGACGTATTCATCGCATATTGCCCCGAGAGAATGATTCCGGGAAATGTCTATGAATTGGTCAAAAACGACCGAATTATCGGCGGAATTAACCAAAAATCATCGGAAGAAACAAAAAAAGTTTACGAATTAATTTCAAAAGGCGAGTTGATTTGCACAAATTCTAAAACGGCAGAAATGTCAAAACTTACCGAAAATTCTTTCAGAGATGTAAATATCGCATTTGCAAACGAACTTTCGATAATTTGCGACAAATTGGACATAAACGTATTTGAATTGATAAAATTGGCAAACCACCACCCGAGAGTTAATATCTTAACCCCCGGCTGCGGAGTTGGCGGACATTGTATCGCAGTTGACCCTTGGTTCATCATCAAGAAAACTCCCGACCAAGCCCATTTACTTGAAACAGCAAGACAGATAAACGATTACAAGCCGAAATTTATTCTTAATAAAGTGGCAGAAAAAATTGACGAATTGATTGCGAGCGGAAAATCATTAAAAGAAATAAAAATTTCCTGCTTGGGATTGAGTTTCAAACCGAATATCGACGACTTGAGAGAAAGTCCCGCAATAAAAATCGCCTCGGAATTGTCCAAAAAATACGAACATCAGGTCATCTCCGTAGAACCTCACATAAAAAATTTGCCCGAACAATACAAAAACTCGGGTATTGAATTGGGTAATTTGGAAAATGCCTTAGATGCAGATATTATCGTTCCGCTTGTGAAACATAAAGAATTTATCGAGATTGATTTTTCGGACAAAAAAGAAAAATTGGTCGATTATATCGGCTTGGTCTAAAATTTTTCCAAACGATTTTCATCAAAACTCCAACAAAAAAGCGAAACATCAAAATGAGTTTCGC
>SAMEA104315428__coassemble_789_pt1 | contig 49357 bp, 50 predicted proteins | sample SAMEA104315428__metabat2_low_PE_039 | metagenome-assembled genome bin SAMEA104315428 (sample SAMEA104315428) | gut metagenome | biome: Monkey gut; feature: monkey-associated habitat; material: faeces | place: China | collected 2013
CGTAACAAAATTTTATGCCAAACACTTTAATTTTTAATTTTATATTTTTTATATTATAATTTCGTTGTTTACAAAAAAGAAAAAGATGGAAAACTATGTTTAAGAAAATCATTGATTATTACGCAGCACCGAAAGATATTCCCGTAACAATGAGTGAAGAAGAGGTCAAAAAAGCCTATAAAAAGGGTAGAATTGACATATTCGCAACTTGTTTCATCGGTTATACGGTATTTTATTTAACAAGAAAAAACATTTCGGTTGCATTACCTGTATTAAGTTCAGATTTAGGTTTTACAAACGTAGAACTCGGTATTTTGGGCAGTGCATTATATTTTTCATACGCAATCGGGAAATTCATAAACGGAATGCTCGCAGATAAGGCGGACGCTAACAGATTTATGGTTATTTCGCTTGTAATTTCTGCAATTACGAACATTTTATTTGCTCTCAGCCCGTTAGTTTTTGCTCCTGATGTCCAATTTATGGGACAATCGGCATTGTTGTTGTTAATGTCGTTCTTTTGGGGTGTCAACGGTTGGTTCCAATCAGCGGGATTTCCTATCTGTGCAAAAGTTTTGACGTTTTGGTGGTCAAATAAAGAAAGAGGAACGGTCTGGTCAATTTGGGCAGCATCACACCAATTGGGAACATGCTTGGTATTCTTGCTCGCAGGTTGGTTAATTCCTCGCTACGGCTGGCAATCAGCGTTTATCGTCCCCGGAATTTTGTGTTTGTTATCCTCAATTTACATTGCAAAATCAATGCACGACAAACCGCAAACAATGGGTTTACCTGAAGTTGACGAATATTCGGGCGTAGATAAATCTGTTCAAGAAGCAGAAGAGGAAGACGACAAACTTTCTTATTTTGAAATTTTGAAAAAACACATCTTCTTCAACCCGATTATGTGGACATTGGTTCTCTCATTTATTTTCGTATATATTTTCAGATACGGAACAGAAGATTGGATTATCAAGTATTTGGTTGACTTCAAAGGCAACTCACTTGCCGTCGCAACACAAAAACAAACCTTCTTACCGTTATTCGGTATTGCGGGTGTGCTTTTGGCAGGTGTTATGTCCGATAAAATGTTTCAGGGAAGAAGAATGCCCGTCAATATTTTCTTCTGTGTCGGCTTAATCGTTTGCTTGTTCGGATTGATGTATAATTCGGGCGATACATTGTTATCGACAATTATCGACTACGTTTGCCTCTCAGGCATCGGCTTGTTCACGGCAGGCCCGTTAATTTTCATCGGCGGACTTTGTGCGGTTGAATCTTCATCGAAAAAAGTTGCAGCAGCCGCAACAGGATTTTGCGGAATTTTCGGTTACTTAGGTGCAATGATTTCAGGTATCGGAACAGGCTACTTTATCGACAATTTCGGTTGGCAATCAGCGTTGTGGTTCTGGATAATTTCTGCATTCCTTTGCATAATTATCTTGCTCCCCGTTTATAGAAAAGGTCTGTAATTATCAATAAACAAACGAAAAGCAGAGTGAAAAATCGCTCTGCTTTTTTATTTGAAAAATTTTTAAAAATTACGCCTCGATGATTTTCAATGCCGTATCAAGATATTTTTTGCTCAATGTTCTGTCGCTGTCTTCGAGCAGTTCGCATCTTCTCGTCAAAAGCATTTTGCGGACGTCTTCACGAGGCATATTATAAATTCTTTCCAACAAAATCGAAAGTGTATCAGCGTCTGCATCACAGGTGAAACCATTTTCACCATTTCGGATAAGTCCGTCGATGCCGTCATTTCTTGTTGCAACAACGATATTAGCCCTTGCAGCGGCTTCAAGATAAGCAATGCCGAACGTTTCTCCCTCACTGACAAGAACAAACAAATCAGAAGCGGTGAGATTTCTCAAAACCTCATCATGTGGGATATTTCCCGTAAATTCGACATTATCCTCAATATCGAGTTGTTTTACGAGATTTTTAAGATTTTGCATTTCCTCGCCATCGCCCATAATTCGCAAAACATAATTGCCCAAATAAGCGTTAGCAACGGCATTTATGAGGATATCGACATTTTTTCGCTTAATTAATTTTGCAACAGTCGAAATCACATACGGCTCCCCACGATGTCCCGCTTTTTTCTCAAACAATTCCAAAGGGTCAATAATATCCTTGTTAATGCCCGATGCAGCGACAAAGGTTTTGTATTCCGCATAGGGAGAAATTTCTTTGATTTTGTCGGCGAGAACACTGCTTCTTGCGGCAATTGCATCTGCCCGTTTGTACGCTTTTTTGAGGGCGGAAGCGAAGAATTTTTTGTATAAAGGTTTTGTCAAAACTGTTATGTCCGAATTGTGAACAGATGCGACATAAGGGATTCCGGCACATTTGCCGATTAATTTCATCGCAAACATAGAACCCGACGGCATGTGGCTAATCACGAGGTTGTAATTTCCGATTGCAAAATCTTTCGGCAATTTTTTCGTGACATCAAAAAGGAACGGGGTAACGTAATTCACGTTCATAATTTTGATGTTGTCCTCAAAATACACACCGTCTTTGAAGATTTTTTTATGTCTGATTTTTGTGTTCAACAAAAAATTCGGTCTTATTACATCAACGATATGTCCTTCTTCCTGCCAATATTTGGCAAAATCCTTGATTACGAGCGGCTCACCGCTATTTTCAATCGGGTATAAATCTGTAATTAATAAAATTCTCATAACTTTTCCATGCTTTTTATACATTTCTATTATAGTATAATTATTTTATGAAAGAACTTAATATTAAAAATTATGCTCATATCGGGGACGCTCTTTGGGAACTTTTTGTTCGGGAACGGACGATTTTTATGACGGAGAATTTGAAAAAACTCCACGAAATAACTGTTTCCTTTGTAAATGCGTCATTTCAGAGCGAACTTTTGGAAAAATTGAAAGAATTTTTGACAGAAGATGAACTTGAACTCATAAGACGTGCAGGAAACATCAAAACCTCAACTGTAAGACGGATTAACAGAAATTTGCACCGCACGGCAACCGAATTTGAGGTCTTAATCGGGTATTGCTATTTGCACGATAAAGCACGATTGAAAGAACTTTTGGACATCGTCGAAAAATATATTACGCTCAATTAGTTATTTTTCGTTACATTTGTTTTACTTTTTGATACTTGTGTGTTATTATCGTGGTATCCAAAGAGGAAACGGCTTGCCGTTTCTTTTTTTATTCTTAACGGATTTTTGTTTTTTAAGAGTAACGGATATTCAACAAAACGTAGGATTTTGCTATGAAAAATTACAAAAAATCTCAGGAAGAAAAACCTCAATACGAACATTTTAACAAGAAAGAAATTGTTGATAAACTTGTTCCTCTTGTAGAAAATACGGCGATGAGATTTGGCGTAATCCCTGTTGAAATCGATTTTTCAAAAGAAAATCACCGCTGGTTCTTGAGAATTTATATCTATTCAAAAGACAGAAACATTACTCTTGATGATTGCGAAAATTTGTCGAGAAGTTTGAGCGACTTTTTGGACGAACTTATCCCGTTCAAGTTTAATCTTGAAATAAGTTCCCCCGGAGTCGAAAGAAAACTCAAATCGGATAAAGAATACTTGATTTTTGTCGGCAAAGACATTCAAATTAAACTCAAAAACGGAATAGATGATACGTATGAAAAACAGTTTGTTTGCAAGATTGTCGATTATGATGAAGTAAGAGGTGTAACAGTCTTTTTGTACGGCTCTAAAAAAGAGGTACAAATTCCGACATCAAACATTGTGAGTGCGAGATTATACTCGCCGGATTTATAGGAGAAACAAAATGATTAAAATCGGTTCAACATTCTTTGAAGTTTGTGAAGAACTCGAACAAACAAAAGGTATCAGCAAAGAAGTAATTATTTCATCAGTTTGTGATGCAATGGTTACTGCATACAAAAAACACATTAAAGCAAAAGAAGCAACCAACGTAGAAGCAATTTTGGTTGAAGAATCTTGCGAAATCGGTGTTTTCAGAAACAAAGTCGTAGTTGAAAATGTTGAAGATCCCGACACTGAAATTTCTCTTGAAGACGCAAAAGAATTTGGCGACGATGTTGAGTTGGAAGATGAAGTTAAAATCGACGTAACTCCTGAAGACTTCGGCAGAATTGCTGCACAATCAGCAAAACAAGTTTTGACTCAAAGAATCCGTGAAGCAGAAAGAAAAATGGTTCTTGACGAATTTATGGAAAAGAAAGGTACTTTGATTACAGGTACAATTCAAAGAGTTGAAGGCAGAAACGTAATCGTTTCAATCGGCAACTCGGAAGCCGTTATGCCGGCGAAAGAACAAATCCCCGGAGAATACTACAAAGCAGGTACAAGAATCAGAGTATTCGTTTTGAACGTAAAAGACACTCCTCGTCAATTGCAACTCATCGTTTCACACGCACATGCCGAAATCGTCAGAGAACTCTTTGAACTTGAAGTTCCCGAAATTGAAGACGGTATTGTTGAAATCAAATCAATCGCTCGTGAAGCAGGTTTCAGAACAAAAATCGCAGTTGCAAGCAATGACCCCGAAGTTGATTGTGTAGGTGCTTGCATCGGACCTCGTGGCAGCCGTATCCAAACAATTATCGGCGAACTTAAAAACGAAAAAATCGATATCGTCAGATACTCAGACGATCCGGTTGAATACATCGTTAACACATTGTCACCTGCAAGAGTTGTTTCTGTTGACATTTTGGCAGATGATGAATACTCAAAAGAAGCCCTCGTTATCGTTCCCGATGACCAATTAAGCCTCGCTATCGGTCGTGGCGGTCAAAACGTAAGACTCGCACACAAACTTACAGGCTGGAAGATTGATATCAAGAGCGTTTCTCAAGCAGAAGCAATGGATAATTCTCGTGGTTACGAAGAAGAAGAACAATACGAAGAACCCGTTGAAGAAGATATGGACGACGAAATTCAAGAAGATGAAATTAATCAAGAAGAATACGGCGTCGATGAAGAAGATGTCGCAGAACTCAACAACAGCGGCGAAGAAGAAACTTCTTCCGAAGAATAATTCTTCACAAAAATTTTTGAAGCACCCGAAAGGGTGCTTTTTTATTGCCAAAATTTTCACCGAAATTTTCTTATCAACTTTTCAGATTTTAAATTCTAACCCAAATCTTACACATAAATTTTCAGATACAAAATTAACACACAAAAGTAAAAAAAATGACCCGATTTTGGGTCATTATAAAACTCACACGGGGCAATCGCCCCACACTCTTTATTGTCTTCAAATAAAACTTTTATTATGCTGCTTGAGTTCCTTCTTTTTCTGCTAAAGAATTTCTGAGAACTTCAACGATTTCACCGTCCAATTTGCCTTCAGCAACGAATGAGTCCATAATCATCAAAGCATCTTCAGATGACATTGTGCCTTTGTATGCTCTTTTTTCTGTCAAAGCGGAATAAACATCAGCAACTGAAACGATTTTTGAAAGTTTATCGTTTGTCATTGAAGCAGCGGTGTGGTGATTTCTAACGATAGACAATGCCTTAGAATCCATACCTGTGGTCTTCAACAATTCATAACCGATTCTGCTGTGTGTATTAACAATTGCTCTTTCTTCCGGGGTTAACTTGCCGTTTTTGTTCAAAATTTCTTCCGGAATCATGATTTTACCGAAATCATGGAAAAGTGAGCCAAGTGCAACAGCCTGTTTATCTTCTTTTGAAAGGTTCATTTTATCTGCCAAAGAAACTGCAACATCTACTGTTGTGCTAACGTGGGAATCTCTGATATCCTTCAAGTTGTTTATACAAACAATTGCGTTAACACCCTTTTCTGCAAGAATTTCTTTAACAACAGGTGCATTCTGAAGCATTTTTTCAACCGATGCTTCTGTCATATACTTGTTCATCAAAGCATTCGGATTATATTTTGCTAAGAATTTTTCGTAAAGGGCTTCAACAGGGTTCTTTTGACCTTGACCGTTGTGCGAAAGTTTGTAGATATCTTGTTGAACTCTGGTTTGTGCATAATTGCCAAAACCATATCTCAAACGTGCTGCTTGGTTCGGTGCCGTTACGTTGATATTATTCATTTGTACTTCTTGTACGTTCAATTTTCTATCCTAATATCTCTATCTCAAACAAAATTTAATCATTTTGCTTACTCTTTTATAAAGTATTTGAACTCAAATTTATTGCCATGTTTGCCTTACATGCATATCTGCTTCGTTACAATTATTTACAATTGATTTTCAAAATAAAAAATCAAACAAAAAAAATTCCCTCATTTAGAGGGAATTTAAAAAATATTTTTTTAATTATAACTCAGCGAAGAACTTAACCGCCTTGTCAATTCTTGTAGCAGGACGATTAACGAGGTCATTTTGTTCTTTTGTGAGATAAATAATTTTTGTATTCGGGAAAAGTTTTTTCAATAATTTATCGTCAGATTTTGTGCTGACAACGATGACATCGGGATTTAATTTGAGGATATACTCAGCCGAAACGGCAGGATAAAATGCCGTCAAATCAGATGTTACGGACTTTTGTCCCGAAACCTTTATCATATCAGAAATAAAAGACTTATTTCCGATTGCGATAAGCGGATTGAGTTGGATAAGATACAAAATCTTTTTCGGGTGAGTTGTTTTTGTTGCGGAAACTTGAGATTTCAAATCAGCAACAACCTTTTTTGAATTTTCAACATTTCCCGTCAATTGACCGAGAGCCAAAATTGTGTCGTAAATCGAATTAACAGAATTCATTTTGTAAATTAACGGTTTTGTTCCGATTTTGTCCAATTTTTGAGAAACAGAAGCCGCACCGTCAGCCAACAAAACATAATCAGGGTGAAGCGACAAAATCTTTTCCTTATTCATATAATAAGCATTGCCGACCTTAGTTTTTTGCTTAGCCTCAGCAGGATAATTACATTCGGTTGAAACCCCAACCAAATCAGCATCTGCACCGATTGCATACATAATTTCCGTCAAAGCGGGTGAGAGGCTCACGAATGTTTTTGCATCTGCAAAATTTGTTGCAAACGCAATAACCATCACGCTAATCAATAGTTTTGAGATAAATTTTTTCATTTTCAATCTCCACGTTGAAGTTCAAACCAAATACTTTATTCAAATTTTCACTTGAGAAAAATTCGCTCTTAATCCCTTGCACGACAGCGTTTTTTGAAATTCCAACAAAATAATCACCGCATTCAAACGCAAGATTTAAGTCATGAGTTATCATAACACAAGTTATGCCTTTTTTCGTTAAAGTTTTTAAAATTTTTGAAATTTTTACCTGATTTTTTAAATCCAAATTTGAAGTCGGCTCGTCCAAAAGCAGACAATCAGCCCCCGAAACCATTGCAATTGCGAGGTTTGCAAGTTGCAACTCACCCGAACTCAATTTCTCTACATAAATATCTTTTCTGTCTGAAATTTCCAACAATTCCAACGTTTCAAGCACTTTTTGCTTTTCGGATTTTGTCGTAAACCATTTAAAAGAATTTGAATAAAAAGCAGACAAAACATACTCAAAAAGCGTTATGCCGACAGGATAAGACACCTTTTGAGGAAGAAAAAACATTTTCTTGCAATCCGAGGAAATTTTAACCCCGCCAATTTTAATTTCACCTGAAATTATACGCAAAAGAGTAGTTTTCCCCGTACCGTTAAGTCCCGTAATTACGGTCATTTGTCCACTTTGCATTTCAAGATTAAGATTTTCATAAAGATTTTTGCTTCCAAAAGAAAAAGTGAGATTTTTAATACTAATCATTGAGCAACCCACCTTTCTTCACCAAAAAATATACAAAAATCGGTGAGCCGACAAACGCAACCACAAGCCCCAATGGGATTTGCATAGGATAAATAATCACCCTTGCAATAAAATCCGACAACAAAATAAAACTTGCACCGATTAAAATATTTGCAAAAAACGCATATCGATAATCAACGCCGACAAGCATTTTTGTGATTTGAGGAGCAATAATTCCGACAAAACTCAAAATTCCGACAGTCAAAACACTCATGCCCGCCAAAATCGAAGACAAAATTATCAAAATAACATTATAAATTTTTCTCCTGTTTTTTAATTCGGGCAAAAAATCATCTTCCAATCTCAAAAAATTCATTTTTGGCATCATAACCGCCGAAAGCACAATCATAACAGCAAATAACACAAATAGTGTCAAATCGGAAACACCTGTATTTTCCGACACATTACCCGTCAACAAATAGGTCAAAACGTATGTTTTATCGGGGTTTGTGAGCATTATAAACGATATAATCGAACTTGCGAACATATTAACAGAAAGCCCTGTTAAAATTAATTTTGTGACCGAAAATTTACCGATTCCGCAAAATAAAATAACGAAAATCGAAGCAATCAACGCCCCAACAAAACCGAAAAGGGAATAGGCAAAACCGCTGAATAACAAGACTGAGAGGACAATTCCGAGTCCCGCACCTGCTGAAATCCCCGTAATAAAAGGTTCAGCGAGAGGGTTTTTTGAAACTGCCTGAAGCATCATGCCCGAAAGAGCAAGACAAGCCCCTGCAATTACGGCTTTTACGACTCTCGGAAACCGTAAAACTTCAAGCAAAATACTTTCGGTATCATTTCCGAGGGCAAAAGATTTTTTCAAAAGCCCGAAGCCCAAACCGTCATTTCCCGCATAAGCAGAGAGATAAAGGGCAATTACAAAAACAATCGCAAGTATTAAAATTAATAAAATTTTTTTTGATTTAGACATACTTCCTCATAAAAAAGCCTTGTCCGCAAGCGAACAAGGCAATTATAGCACGAATTAGAGATTTTCTTTTGATTTTTCGGGCAAATCGTATTTCACGAACAAGCCCACTCTGAATGTCATTCCGGGACGGAAGATTTTTCCGCCTGCACCGCCGTAGTGATAGCCACAAGCGATTTTTTGGTTCAAGAGGTTGTACAAATCGCCTTGGAGGTAGAATTTAGCATCTTTCCAAGTGAAAAGTCTTACCAAACCGCCGATGCTGACGTCAACATAACCTGATAATTTCTTTGTTGCCTTGGCATCGTAATTTCTTGCGTCACCGCCCTCAACACCGATGTATGCACTGAATCTTTCAACGGGCGACCAAACGATTGTACCGTTAACTCTGTTTTTGGAAACGAGCGGGACTTGAGCATTAGTGTCTTTGTTTTCCGCATCTGTGTATGTATAGTTCACGACGAACTTAAATTTTTCATTCGGTTTCCAAGTGATTTTGCCCTCGTAACCGTTCATGTTAACCTTTGACATATTTTTATACATGGGATAATCATAGCCGATATAATCTTTGTATCTGCTGTCGAAATAACCGAAATCAAAACTTAATTTGTCATCAAAGAAACTTTGATTGATACCTACGTCCCAAGAATTTACACGTTCAGGGTCGAGATTCGGGTTAGGAAGATAACCGTAGCCCTCAAATCCGTATCTTTGATACAATGTCGGGTTATTAACGTTCATACCCCAACTTCCACGCAAAGTAGTTTTTGCACCTTCAAGTTTAAATGTCGGCAAAACCAATGCGGCAGAAGCATTCGGCAAAACCCAAGTACCATACTTGGAGTTCGTCATCAATCTTGCACCGCCACGGATAAACAACATATCCTTGATATTAATGCAATCTTGAGCATAAACATCGTGTTGTTGAGTGCTTGCAGTTTCTGTATCCATATTTGTTGCACCGAAACGGGCGTGTTCGATTTCGTAATTATAACCGATTGACAATTTATTCCAATCGGCAAGTTTAATATTTTGTTGAGTTCCGAGATTAAATCTGTTGCCGAAATATGTTGATGTCGATGCGGGGTCAGTCATTGAAAATCCCCAGAACGAATAAGGCCCGTATTCTCCGTAATGAGAAGTGTATCTTGATGTGAAAATATTTGCGTGCAAATCATAATCCCATCTGTCATTGACTTCATGTTTCCATGTCAAACTGTCCGTAAAATAATGATTGAGAGCATAGTCATCAAGTTTTTCGGGGTGAATGCCCATCCAATCGTGGTCAGGGTTTGTTTCCATAAACTTCTTGGCACGATTATATCTTGCAATGTTGCGGATTTCAGCCTTTCCGTCCAAAAATCTCAAACCATAGTTTGTGACAACATTAAGGTTATTATAAGAGTTATTTCCTCTCATTCCGTAACCTTCATATTCAGTACCGTCATCGGTTTTAAACCAAGTTATGGCAGTGTAATGGTCGAACTTGTCACCGCCACCCATAACGGCAAATCTTTCCTTAAATTCACCGAAACTTCCAAATGTTGATTCAGCCTCGGTTTTCAATCTTCCGGAACCACGTCTTGTTTGCATAGCGACAATACCGCCTGATGCAGTATGTCCTGCAATAGTACCGTTTGCACCTCTTACGACTTCAATTCTTTCATAGTCGTCCGAAAGCAAAAAGTTTTGGATTTCCGTAGTTCTTGCAGTACCCTCAACACGGTCAATTCTGACGCCGTCAACGGTGAACAAAACTCTATCCGAACCACGAATGATGAGTTTTGCGGGTTGTCCCATACCGCCTGAACCTTGAGCATAAGTTAAACCCATTGTTTGGTTTAATAATTTAGATATAAAAGGAGAATTTTGTTCCTTGATATCCTCTCTTGTAATAACATCAACGCTTGCACCTGTAGTTTTTGCATCGGCAGCGTAATTATTCAATGAATAAATTTGCTTATCCGTCAAATTGCCGTACAAGACTTTTTTGACTTCTGTTTCCTGACCGTCATCTCGCATATCCGTTTCAGAAATTGCGTAAGCAGGCAGGCTTGCGAGCAATGACGCCGACAACAGTGCCGTCAAAATCTTACTTTTCATACTTTTCCTTTACTATTCTGTCCTAAACGTGAAGATTTTGCCTTGGCAAAAAATCATCACCATCGGAGAAATTTACAGAATTAAACATCTCCTGTCACGAGGTAACCTTGTCGATAAGCATTCCGACTCTAACGGCTGCGGACCAGTGAGGGACTTACACCCTTGCTTTCCTTATCGGGTAATTTGAAAATATAATATTATTGTTAAAATATTTTGTCAAATACTATTGCAGTTACATCAAAAATCGCTATAATATAATTCTGAGATAAAAAGGAGAAAAATATGTGTGCATTTTGTGAAAAACTTAAAGAGTATCAACTTACAATTTTGGCTGTAATTTTGGCATTGGGCTTAATCATTGCAGTCGCAATCGGAACAAAAAACATCACTCAACGTGGAATTTACATGACAGGCTCGGCAGAAGAAATCGTAACAGCCGACTCAGCAACTTGGTCTATCACAATTAACTCAAAAAGCCCGACACTCGGCGGTGCTTACAAACAAATTCAAACACAAATTCCCGTCGTAAAGAAATTTTTGCTCGACAACGGTATCACAGAAAACGATATCTCGCTTGAACCTGCATCTTATTGGACATCGAACAAAAGACTTCCGAACGGCAACATAACGGACGATATCGCCGCTTACAACTACAATCAAAACATCAAAGTTAAATCCAACGATGTTCAAAAAATCAAAAAGTTATCAACAGATATCGAGGCCTTGAGTGAAAAAGGTATCTTGCTTAACTCACAAAATCCCGAATACCAATACTCAAAACTTGCTGACTTAAAAGTTAAATTGCTCGAAAAAGCCTCACAAGATGCAAAACAACGTGCAAATTCAACCCTCAAAGTCAACGGAAATAAAACAGGAAGAATTTTATCGGTCAAAACAGGGGTCTTCCAAATTACCGCTCCCGATTCTTCAAATGTAAGCGACATGGGCATTAACGACTCTTACACAATCGACAAAAAAGTTACTGCAGTCGTAAATGTAACCTACGAAATAAAATAAAATTTTTCATAAAAAATTTTTTCAAAAGACGGATACAATGTCCGTCTTTTTTGTCCAAACTCAATCCGCTAAATTTTCTCGAAAAAATTTGCAAAATCTTTAACAAGAAACATTTTAAGAATATTATTGCAACTGAAAAAAAGCAATTTGTCCATACAAATTACCCGACTGACTAATTGTTATATAAATTATATAAGTTATAGTTAAAGTATCTTTTTCATACTTCCAACTATTCTTAATTCCAGACAGCAGAGCGAGAAATCGCTCTTTTTTTTATAATTTTATTTTAAAAACAGCCTTTTTAATTTCCGACTGAACATCATCTGTCATACACGGGTGGTGCAAATCTTGCGGATAAAAGACAAAAAATCTTCCGTCAAACGCCTTCACATACTCACAATCCGCCGTCAAAAACTCGATATCACGTTCCGAATCGTACTCAATAACTGTCTTTGCGGTTTCAATATTCGCATATCCGATTTTTTCATGCCCACTCAAAATAATTTGAATATCAAGGTAATTTCTATGTGCCTCAGGGGAAGAATCAGTCATAGCCTTGGTTTTATACTCATCAATATTTACATAAATATCTCTTCCGTCAATTTCATAACTTCCTGATTTCATGTTTTTCAAATCATTATTTTTCAAAAATTCAGCAACTTTTTCAAACTTTTTGTTAAGAGGAATATATTTATCAAAATTTTTCAAGTCGTCAACAATCACGCTATACCTTACCTTTCGAGGATTTTGTTTATTTAAAAATCCGTTTTGTAAACAAATATTAACACAATTAAAAGTATAAAAGCAATAATTTACTGAACAAATACTTTATATAAGAGTAGAGATTATAAATAGAGATAGAGGTATTTAACATGAACGAAACTCAATTGATGACGATGATGGGCATTATTGCAGATCCCGAAAAAAATGTATATGATTTATCATCGAGAAAAAATCGCCAAGAAATTGAAAGAATTGTTCGGATTATGAATATCTCGAAGGCTCAAAAAATCGAGAATAAAATGTTGTCGATAAAGAAACTTGCAACATTTAAACTCGTTCTCAGTAATAATTAATTTGTTCATGGTATGATTCTATTTGATAGAATTTAACAAAGATTTAAACTATCTATCTCTTCGGCGAAAGCCGAAACTCTCTCTCTCTAAAATCTCTTTAGCCCTCATTTGAGGGCTTTTTTTTGTGTAAAATCCGAGTTCTAAAAAATACTGCTTTTAAATTAGAAAAAATTTTGCAGATATTTTTACTTTGATATAAAATATATTTATTATGAAAGAAGAAATGGAATTAAACGAAATTATTGACGAAATATTTGAAAGTTTGAAATTTGCAAGAATCAAACGCAGCAAGTTTGTTACTTTCATGGAGCAGCAAGACGACCCGTTCATCGTTTTGATTGCGTGCATTTTGTCACTCAGAACGAACGACAAAACGACTTATCCCGCTACGATGAAAATGCTTCAATTGGCAAGAACTCCTCAAGAAATGATGAATGTTGACGAGGAAGAACTTGCTGAAGCGATTTATCCAGTTGGATTTTACAAAAATAAAGCAAAACAAATCATCGCTTTGTCGAAAAAATTGGTCGAAGAATATGACGGCAAAGTTCCGAACTCAATTTTAGAACTCTTAAAAATTGACGGCGTCGGAAGAAAAACCGCAAACCTTGTATTGGCAAAAGGTTTTAACAAGCCTGCAATCTGCGTAGATGTTCACGTTCACAGAATTTTCAACAGACTCGGACTTGTCAAAACAAAAACTCCCGAAGAAACAGAAATGAAACTTCGTGAAATTATCCCGCAAAAATACTGGATTAGGCTCAATACAGAATTTGTCACATTAGGTCAAAACATTTGCAAACCGACAAAACCGATGTGTCCATTCTGCCCGATTAACTATTATTGCCAATCAAATCCTGATAAGGACGAAGAATAATTTTAACATCAATAAAAAAACGCTTACCGTCAAACGATAAGCGTTTTTTTGTGCAAAAAATCTTTTTATTTACCGATTTTGGAAACAAATTTAATTATGCCGTTAATTTGGTCTTTAACGAACGACTGTGCGAGTTTCGACAACGGCTGACTGTCAACGAAATCATATGCAACATAAATAGGATCTTGCGAATTTCTGAAACGCATTCTCGGATCATTACCGGTAATTACAACACCTTCAAAATGATTGTACTCGTTAGCCATATCTAAACCCTCTGATTATAAACCTCTCTCTATATATATAAAGTATATAACGGAACCCTCAATTTCAGCATGTCGTAATTTTGTTACAATGGTTAACATTTTTCAGTATTTTTCAGGATAAAAAACAGACAAAAAAACAATATTTTCGGCACAATCGGGAATTGTGTCGATTGTTAACAAAAGGGTAAACCCTCAAAGAAAAATCTTTGAGGGTTTTATGAAATACCGTCTATAAAGTCTTAACGCAAGACGGTCGTGTTTATGCGGTTTCTTCTTCACGAACGCATTTACAAGTACCCATAGCAGCGTAGATTGTGCTGATAGCAACGAGAACATAAACCAATCTGACGAGCCAATTCCAATGTCCGAAAACAAATCTGACGAGGTCAAAATCGAACAAACCTATAAGCCCCCAATTCAAGCCGCCTGCAATAACCAAAATCCAAGCGGTATAATTAATAATTTTTCTCATAAAATCCCCCTTTTTTAAATTATTTTGACAAATCGGGAATGAAAATAAATTAGCCGAAAGTGTTGTTTTCTTTTTGCGGAAAGGGGAATTTTTCGATTTATCAAATTACATAAACATAGCCGTTTTCATTTCTTCAATATTTTGAGAAACATTCACAGATGGGCAAATCCCCATCATTTTAACCAATTTTCGATTATCCAAAATACTGTTTTTGATATCGCCTTTTCTTGATGACGAGTATTCGGGAGAGAGGTCATAACCGAGAGAATTTTTTATAATTGAAAACAATTCGTTAATCGAAATACTTGAGTTTGTTGAAACATTGATTATTTCATTTTTAATATCGGTCAAAAAAGTCAGCTGTTAACTTTTGCGATGTCTTTAACATAAATAAAATCCCTTGTTTGCTCGCCGTTGCCGTGAATTGTGACTTTATTATTTTTCATCATATTGTCAAAAAATATAGAAACGACACCCGCTTCCCCGTCAGAGTTTTGCCCCGCACCGTAAACATTTGAATAGCGAAGAATTACATAATTGATACCTGTATATTTTATGAAATTTTCCGAGGCAAATTTTGTTATCGCATAGGGAGATAAAAAGCCTGTCGGGTGGTTTTCATCAACGGGCAAATATTGCGGGTTGGCATAAACGGCAGCAGTTGAAGAGAAAACAAATTTTTTAACAGAATATTTTTTAGAAAGAGAGCAAATGTTTACTGTCGCCAAATAATTTTCCGCACAATCATTTTGCGGATTTTGACAAGACATACTCACAGACGGCATTGCAGCCAAATGCAGGACAAAATCGATATCATTATTTTTAAAAATTTGCTCAACTTCTCTCAAATTATTCACGTCACATTGATAATAAAGTCCGTCAAACCATTGCGGTTTTTCTTTTCTGTCCAAAATAATCACAAAAAAGCCGCAGCGTTGAAGTTCTTTCACCGTGTGAGAGCCGATAAATCCCGCACCACCCGTGACGAGAACCACCTTAGCCATGTCTGCCGCCCAAAGCCATAAAAATGGCTTTAATCAAAATCCCGATTTCCCAAATCAAATTTCTATGTTTGATATAATACAAATCATACTCAAGTTTAATTTGTTCATTATCACCCGCAAAACAGTGTCCCTGATTGATTTGAGCCCAACCTGTCCAGCCTGTTTTGACCCAATGGCGGAAATTGTGATATGGAATATTTTTTTCGTAAACCTTAACAAGTTCGTCCCACTCCGCCCTCGGACCGACAATCGACATCTCCCCTTTTAATATATTTATCATTTGCGGAAGCTCATCAAATCTCGCCTTTCTGACGAATTTGCAAAACGGAATTACACGACTGTCCTCACTTTGATTTTCCGCCTTATCAAGATTATCCGAAGTCGGCACATATTTATTCAAATACATTGTCCGCAATTTATATGCATTAAAAATTTTTTTGTTTTTTGTAACTCTTCTTTGGGCATAAAGAGGGGAATGTTTATCCGCCCAAAACACCGCCACTGACACAAAAAACGTTATCGGCAATGTCACAATAAAAATAATAAACGAACTTATTAAATCAAATGCCCTTTTGGAAAAATTATAGAATTTTGACTTGTGAGAAGAAATATACCAAAAAAGTGCCTCAATATTTTCCGCATCAATAAAATATTTGCCCGTAATAATTTCGTACAAATCTGTCATTTTAAAGCATTTGACTTTTTTCGGAATGTCCAATAAATACTTCGTTTCCGCCGTAACAATGACAATATCGATGCCGTATTCTTCAATTATCGAAAAAATTTCACTCGGATTATCAAAAATTCTTCCGTCAAAATCAAACTCCTCAAAAGATTCTTTAACAACTCCCACAACGCCCGCTTTTAAAGAAGGTGTGCTGTTGATTGTCGAAATTATCTTGTCTGCACGATTATTTGCCCCTAAAATCAACACCTTACGGCGTTTTTCAAAAAACTTTCTATAAATACAGACCAAAATTCTTCCGAAAAACAACAGCAAAAAAGAAACAAAAAAATTTTTCAGGCAAATTTCAGTCGAAAATAATATATTTTTCGTCAAAATTAACGAAAACACAAACAAAACAATATTCAAAAAAATCATTCCCTCAAAAAGAAGACACGCACTTTTGCAGGAAATTTTCAATTCTCGAATTTTGTAATTATCTTTCAAATATAAAATCGATAACCCCAAAATAACATTCAAAATCCCGATTAAAAAACCTTGAAAATTAAAACAACCGAACGCAAAAACAGCCGAAAACATCAATATAATTGCATCAGCAATAAATAATAGAAATATTGACCTGACTATCTGCATATTGTTTTCCTCTGATTTATGTTCTTAATTAAGAACATTCTGTTCTCATATTAGAACAATAATATTTTTTATGCAAGACAAAAAAGCGAAGTTTTTAAAAGTATTGGCAGCGGTAGTTAAGAAATATCGAGAGAAGTCGAAAGTTTCGATAAATCAGGCTGCACATGAGATTGATTTGTCGAAATCAATCTGGTCGGTAATTGAGCAGGGGAAGCGTGACCCGCAGTTGACGACATTGTGGAAAATTGCGGAGGTATTGAACATACCGTTGTCGCAAATAATTGCCGATATGGAAAAAGAATTGAATAAAGATTATTTTTTGGAATAAAAAAAGAGGGTTTTGACGCCCTCTTTTCGTTTATGATTTTGAGTTAACTATGCTTTCGGCATATCTTTTACAGTCAACGCAATTCTGTGTTCTTGCGGAGTAAATTTCTTAATCATAACTTTAACTTCATCGCCTACATTGTAGATTGTAAACGGATTAGCGTTAGCCGGTTCCATTTCTGATGAAGGAAGCAATGCTTCAACTCCGGGGAAAATGTTGATAAAAGTACCGAATGAAGTTACTTTGTTAACAGTACCTGTGATTACTTGACCTTCTTCAAATTTGTTTTCGATTTCTTCCCACGGATTGTCGCCCATTCTCTTCAAGCTGAGGCTGATTCTCTTCAAATCGTTATCGATTTTGAGGATTTTAACTTCGAGTTCTTGACCGAGTTGGATAACATCTGACGGGTGTTTAATTCTTTGCCATGAAATTTCAGAAATCGGAAGAAGACCGTCAACGCCGTTGATGTCAACGAATGCACCGAAGTTTGCGATTCTTACAACTTCACCTTTAACAACTGCACCTTCTTCGAGGTTAACTATAACATCGTCAACAACTTTTTCACGTTGTTCAGCGATTGCTTGTCTTTGTGAGAAGATGAGTTTGTTCTTTTGCGGATCTGCTTCGAGGATTTTAACTTCGATTTCTTGGTCTAACATACCTTCAAAAGGAGCACCTGTTCTGAGTTGGCTTGCGGGGATAAATCCTCTCAAGTCTTCTGCTTCAGCGATTACGCCGCCCTTAACGATTTGAACAACTTTTGCGATAATTGTTTCATTGTTAAGTTTTGCGTTTTGAAGAGTTTGCCATGATTTAGCACAAGAGAGTTTTCTCAATGAAAGAACAATGCAACTGTCTTCTTTGTCAGTTTCTTCTCTTAATACGTAAAATTCTTTTACGTCGCCGACTTTCAATTCTTCAGCCTTATCTGTTGAATTTGAAATTTCTTTATTGGGCAAAAATGCTTCTGTTTTTGCTCCGATATCTACCAAATATCCGTCGTTTTCTTTCTTAACGATGATACCTTTTACGATATCTGCAACTTGGAATTTGTAACTGTAACTTTCTTCGAGCAATCTTACAAATTCGTCTTGTTCATTGATTGTTTGTGTCATTTTATTTGTCCTTCCTAATTAATATTCTGATAATTTATTATAAACTTTTTGTATAATATCATCGGGAGTCGAGGCTCCTGCCGTAATTGCAATGTTTTCGGCATTTTTGATGATATCGACAAACTGCGAAAGTTCCTCGTCCGTTTCAATGTGGATTGTTTTTGTAATGTCTTTCAAAATTTCCGCAAGGTGAGTTGTGTTTGCACTTTTTTTGCTGCCTACAACAACCATCAAATCTGAATTTTCAGCCAAATCTCTTGCTTCTTTTTGACGCATTTGTGTCGAATTACAAATCGTATTGTGGATTTTAATTTCTTTGGCAATCGTGGTCAAATAATTCAAAATTTCATTCAAAACTTCAATTCTTTGAGTAGTTTGAACTACTACTCCCACACGCTTTTTCTCTTTAATGAGCGGTTCAATTTCTTTGAGTGAATTAATATCGGGAATAACATAAACATCATCGCCAAATTGTTTTGCATTTGCCTTAATCGCAACAACTTCGGGGTGTTCGGGCTTTCCGACAATTATAACGAGATAATTCTCTTTAGCAAGTTCAATTGCTTTTTGTTGAACTTTTTTGACATCGGGACAAGTTAAATCAACAATCTCAAATCCTTTTGCCGTAACGTCTTTGATGACTTCGGGAGATGCACCGTGACTTCTTATGATACAAATTCCCGATTCGTTTTCGGGAAGTTCATCAACCGTATGAATGCCCAATTCCTCTAATTCTTTAATCACGTGAGAGTTGTGGATAAGCTCACCCAAAACCCAAATTTTAGCGGAATTGTTTTCGTTCTTTAATTTTTTTGTCGTTTCTACCGCACGTTTAACACCGTAGCAAAATCCTGAGTGTTTGGCAGTTTTGATGTTTTTCAGATTAATTCACATCCGTTCAATAGACTAACGGGAAACCCGTCGTAATACTAATTTAGCATAAACAAAAACAAAATCAACAGACATGCCTTTTAATGTATGTTTTTAAGTATTTATTTACTTCTGCCCTCGAAATGAAGGAAACGATAATAGTCATTGCGAGAGAACTTCGTTCCTTTAGTTTGCACCTGTCTGAAGCTTAATCATTCATCGTCATTCTGAGGGGCTTGTCCCCGAAGAATCTATTCTTTATCGCAATGTTTTTCCAAGATTCTTCGCCTAAAGGCTCAGAATGACTGCATATTTTTTTAAAATTAAAATCCCCACATCAACGTAGTAACGTAGTTTTGGTTAATGAAACAACAACAAAGCGGCTACCTGTCTGAGCGAAGCGAAGAATCTCTCAACAATCGCAAACAGATACTTCGGCAAAGCCTCAGTATGACAAAGAATTTCACTGCGAACATCATTCCAAATGTCATTCTTCGCCACTCAGAATGACAGAATGATAAAATGATTGGTAGGCTTAAGCCTACCAAACAACACATAAAACTCCTGTATATGTCGATTTTAGACCTTACTTATGATAGGGTTTTAGAGTGCTTGTTAGAGATTTATTCTTTTAATTTATCTTCCAAAATTGCATACAATTCTTCGACTCGATTTTGTGTATTTTGTTCTTCTTGGCGATTTGCCCCATCAAAAATATGAAGCCAATTTTTATGATCAAAATACTGACAATATGAATTTGAATCGTTTAGAGAAGATATAACTTTACCTGTTTTAAAATCTTCGAAGTGTACTTCGCATTGTTTCACTTTTTCTTTATCTAATTTAGAATATAGACAACGCCAGTTTGCAGAGCCTGTATCAACCCAGTATTTTCCTTTTAATGATATAAATCCAAATAACTTATATCTGTGAAAATTTAGTGGTAAATTTTTTACATAATTCCAGTTAAAAAATGCAAAACCTGCCCAGCTATACCATATTTTTGCATTTCCATAATACCAACCCCAAACTGGAGAGTTTCCTAAGCATTCTTTAACATTAATATCTTTTACTGGAAATAAATCGTGATCTAAAAAAGCAAAGTCTTGTTTTCTTGATTTAACAACATTTTTCCATATCCAATTTAGTGCAAGTTCATGTGAATTTGAGAAACCATAAGGAATATTTTTATCTAAAACTCTTATATATGTTACATCATATTTTTTGCAAATATTTTGAATTTCATTTACAGCTGATTTATCTGTTGAGTTATCGCATATTATTTGTTTAAAATTTCCGTGACAAAATTTTTTGAATAATTTTATTTGTAACTCGACCAGTTTTGGTGTATTCCAAGAAACAGTATAAAAATCAATATCCGATTTTTCGTTATAGTCAGAAGAATAGTAGTCTTCTACGATAAATTTATTTTCAAATGATTTTCTATAATTTTCTTTTCTTTTTCTTTTTTCACTTTTAACAAAAAACATAAAATCTCCTTTTATTTTTGTTTTCGTTCTATTAATTTTTTTAAATTATTTAAGGATTTTTGATAAAGTTTTTCTGTGTAAATTTTCATATTATTTTGCATTTTGGAATAATCTTCAGAAGTCATTGTTATTGCTTTAATCAAGGCATTTTCATAGTACTTATCTGATTTATACAAAATAGAATTTTCGTCATCAAAACCGTTAATTTCAGCAAAACTTTCAATAATCATGCAAGGCTTCAAAAAGCCGTAAACCAACTGAAAATTCCCACTTGTGCCTGTTGTGTTATATCTTATATGCTTCGGATTTTTATCGTCATAAGCCGTCAACATAAAATCAGCATTCTCAAGTTCTTCAAACATTTTATCAAACGGCAATCTTCCTTTTATATCAAAGTATTTCCGAATTTCTTTCGGCAAATGTTTCAATTTTCCTTTTCCGACAACCGTTATTTTAAAATTTTCAAAACCCTTTTCGTGCAAGGATTTTACGGTATTGACAATCAAATCGTTATTTTTCTTTTTTGCCTGAATGCCTCCGATAGTAATAAAATTTGTAATTTTTGCATTTTTCGGTGTAATTTTTACCTCCCCAAAATAGTGAGGATTAACAACGACAGATTTTTTATTCTTGTAATTAATTTTCCGAAGAGTTATAAAGTCCTCATTCCAAGTATTTGCGTCAATTGAGCGGACGACTTCATGTTCGACAAAAAACAACTTCGATTTATCTGCATTTTTATTAAAATTCTTGAAACATTGCTCATAATGCACGCTGTCACAGAGTTTCCCGACTGTCGTAACAAGCACGCCCGAAACATCTTTCAAATCATTTTTCAAAAAGAAATTTTTAACCTGTCGCCGTGACATTTTGTTCAAAGAAACATTTTCACTCTTAAACCTTGAAAACAAACCTTCTTTTATTCGGTCAGGGTGAACAATAACCGAAACATGGTAGCCCAAATCAAGCAAATATTTCACAAATCCCGAAACAACCTCGCTGTGGCTTTTTGAACAGGGTTCCCAAACTATAAAAGTATCATTTTTAATTATCGGTTTTTTATAATCAAAAAGCGGTTTTATGTATGAGCAAAACACCGCCTCATAAAATCTCGGTCGCAGAAAAAATAGCGGACGATATTTTAAATACCCGAAAAATGAACAAATTTTATTCCATTTTATCCAATATTTTTCATCTTCTTCCGTCTGCAATGCCCACGGCGTGAGTTGCAAATACTTGAAATAATAATCCTTGTGATAACTGAAAGAGCCGAAATGCCAAGGCTTTTTGCTCGACACAAAATGTATGATTTTAGGATTATTTGTATAACTTGAACGATTTACAAAATTGCTCGACTGAACATTCCATTCATCGTCAACAACCTTGATTTTGCCTTTCAAAACCTCGTTGATAATCTCTTGGTCGCCCAATTTTATCGTTTCAAAATGCTCTCTTGTCCAATCGGCAAACTGCTTCTCGACCCCCAATTCCGCCATTTTTTTAACGTCAAACACCAACATGCCCGAATTAACATAATTTTTGTTCTTTTCAACTTTTCTTTTGTCAATATCTCGAACTCCCGCAACGACACAATCTCCCATATCAATGTTAAAAAGTTCCCTCAAACTCGTATTCACCACAACATCACAATCAAAATAAATGATTTTCCCCACATTAGGGAGAATTGACGGCAATTTCAGGCGATAATATGCCGCAACAGACAAATACGAGTGCGTTTTGATTGACAAATATTCAGAAAACATCTCGTTGTCGATTTTGACAAAATTAATCTCACAATCTTTAATGTATTTCAGGCTAAAAATCTTTTGTTTATTGATTTCTGCAATCCCACCATCAAGAACATAAATACAAAGATTGTCATTTCTCTTTGCATTTTTCAAAATCGATGCAACCACAACCGCCGCATGTCTTGCGTAATTATCATCACAAGCCACGCAAACATTGATTTTTCCCGAACAATTCATAATCCAATCCAATCTATCAACAATAGAATAATACTATTTTAAGTAGATTTTAGTCTATTGTCAATGACTGTTTATTCCATTTAAAATATACTAAAATTTTGGATATGGACATAAAAAAGTTATTCGGGAAAAAAGTTAAAGAGAAGCGAACGAATTTGCGGCTTACTCAGGAGCAACTTGCCGAAAAGGCGGACATTTCGCCGAAAAGTCTGAGCCAAATTGAGTTGGGAAACAACTTTATTTCTGCCGAAAATTTAGACGCACTATGCAAGGCGTTGCAGGTTATGCCCAATCAACTTTTTGAATTTGAAGACAAAAAGTCCTCTGCCGTTGATTTAGAAATTATTTTCAGCAGATTAAAAAGTGATTCAAAATTGCTTGAGAAAATAGCGAAAATAATTGAAATTATTGAATAGATTTTGTAAAAAGATTAAACTTTGAAAATTTTATAAATCATTCCGAAAAAAATCGTTATGTAGTGCTTAATTCCGATTAAACAGAATTTCTTGCCCAATAAAATTCTTTTATGAATTATGTAAATAAGTTGTTGAATGCTTTGGGAGAAAGCGTTTATTTCAAACCTGACAGGCAGAGAAACGACAAAATATTTTCAGCAAAAAACAGAAAGTGGCTTGCGGGGATTTTGCCGTCAGAATTGCTAAAAAAGAATGTAAAGCAAGCCATATTAACTCTTTTGACGATTAGTCAAAGTCAAAATTTTTATAGAGAATTCCCCAAAATTATTTTGACACCAAAATACGGAGATAAATGGGGAAGGATTGCAAATTACATAGAAATTAACAATCGTTCGATTGCGGAAATGCACGGTAACGAGTGCAAAAACGGGATTTTAAGCACAATAAAATTATTACCTGCAATCCCGCCTTCTGCTGCAAGTTGGGCGAATTGTATAATTTTGTCGCAAATTTTCCCAAATATTTACGGGGACGGGCTAAACAAACCGCCTTATGAAGAAAATTCTCTGTACGGAATAAAACTAAATTGCGGATATAGCCACAATATCATTGACTTTGAAATAGCAAACAAAATTTCTCCGACGGAACAATTTTATGCCCTCAACAATCTTGCACATTTTCACGGACTGAAAACGGGCTTCAGAACAGTAATTTCAGCAGACCAAATCAAAATTGCCATACCAAATGAAACGGACGTGACATTCGATTGGGGAAATTATAGACATCAGGAACTTTTTATTGACGAACACGTAAAGTTGATAAAAACAGGATTTGAGTGCATTTTTATAGATTCCGCAAAACACATTGGCGGGTATGATATGCAGAATTACACTGGAGTCGGAGCATTACCCGATTACGGTCAAATGCAATATATTCTTCACGAAATCCGTGCTCGTTCGGGGAAAACGACATTGAGTTTTGTCGGAGAAAAAAGTTCGGGCGATTTTCAAAGATATAAAAACATCGGATTGACCGCAGGCACGGGATTTATCCCCCCTGACGATTATAACAGCGTAAAAGAATATGCCGTAAAATTCAAATATTTAAGAGATTATGCCCCCGGAGTCGAAGTTTCAAACGACAATGACGAGGGCGGAAGAAGTTACAAACACAGGCTTCACAGGATTAATAACATACTTTTTGCATACGAATTTCCAAGCGACAAACTCCCAAGTTTTATGCAAATGGAGGATATTTTTCCGCTTCGATATGACACAAATACTCACCATTTAATGATGAGCAATCCCTCTTACTCTGATGACGGGTCGCCGATTAGTCATTGGAAAAATCTTTTTGCTCATGAAGACGGAAGAGCATACAACCTCGAAGTCGCAAGGCTTTTCGGGCATGCATTGAATTTGTAACTAACTGAAAGACAGATGTTTTATCAATTTTTTAGAAATTTTATGCGGGTCGGAAATGTAGTTGCCATCGCCTTTTTTGCCTGTAACTTCGCAAATTTTTTCAAAAATATAGGTGATATTTTTGATAGATTTTCCGTCCTTTATTAAATCGGTCAGAATTGTTTTCAAATCCCAAATCGGAAGCATATTGGATAAATTCCAGACGAGATAGGCGTTTTCACGTTGGACACTTTCGACGTATTTTTCCGTCATTCGATTGGAAAAAATCTCCGAAATATGCTCGATGCAAGTCAATTCAAAGTTTTGAGAAATTTCCGCAATCGCATCGTCCTCGCTAAAGAGTGAAAATCCGACAAAAGCGATATTTCCCTGAATTTGAAAATGGTACTCATTTTCCTGCAAAGAAACCTTATCGACAATTCTGACGGCAGGCAAAATAAAACCGCTTGAGTCAAAAAGATTTTCTCGCAAAACCGCAATTTTGTCGCAGAGTTTTTTCGCCGATTCGGAAAGGTCAGCCCCAACGCAAATCAAGATTTCATCAGTGGTAAGAGAATTGTACATTTCTTCAATTCTCGTTAAAACATCGACCTTTTTTTCTTCTTTTTTGTTAATTAATTTTTTCAAACATTCAATCATATTTTTTGAATAATGTTTTTTGAAAAATAGTCAACAAAAAGATGACTAAATATAATCTTTGTCCTCATACATCAAGGACCAAATCAAGGCTGCAACCCAACCGATAAAGGTCATTCCGAAGAATAAATTAACAAGAAAAATAGCAAGAGTGTTTTTCTTTTTTCTCATAATTGCGATTATTGTGGGCAAAAAATACCCGCCGATTGCCAAAAACAGACAAAAAGTAATTGAAAAAGCCAAAAATAATGTAAACATATTCACCTCAAAACAATACTAACACTTTTCGGTGAAAGTTCAAGCCCTGATTGAATAATCAGACCTAATTATTTTCAAAATAATTTAATACATCAATCAGAGTTTTAGAATTACCCAAATTGCCTGATTTAGTTACGATTAAACGATTTTTGACATCTTCACAAAGCGGAATTGCGGGAGCAACGGCATCAACAATCTGCAAACACTTCACGCCCAATGAATGCAAGCATTTGTAGGAAGTTTCGCCCCCAACCGTAATCAAAATAACATCACGTTGAGAGGTTATAACCTGCGTAATTTCAGCCAAATAATCGCAAATCATCGAAATAAACGCTTCTCTCGAAATTTCTTTTTCAAAAAGCATAACCGTCATCGCATCGGGATTGCTGAAAAGTTCCGAAGTGTGGATAACAACAGTGTTTGTGCGGGTAAGATTTTTCACCGCACGCTCAATAATATCATCACATTCCGAACCCAAAATCTGTTCGGGAGTAATATCTATGACATAAATGTCGTCAACATCTTCATCACTTGCAAGACGCATAATTTGCGTAGCAGCAAGGTCAGAAGCCGAACCTGAAACAATCAATTTCGGCAACTCGGGAAGTTCCAACGGTTCACGTTCATATTTTGCTTCGGGATACACGATGTCGCACATTGCCTGAGCCGCACCGGCAGAACCGCAAGGCAAAATCTTCACGTTACATTTTTTAAGAGCAAGCATAACCTGCTCAATATCAACGGACGAAAGTGCATCAGCGACAATAAGTTTTTTGCCTGCTGCAACCAATTCGTTCAACTTCGCCAAAATAGGCCCCGCCCCTTGTTTCACGGTATTGAGTTCAATTAAAGAAACAATATCCTGCTCATTGGGCGGCAAACCGTTTCTCAAAACAGTCGGAATATGAGATTCATAAATCGGTGCTCTCGGGTCACGGGCAAACTCTGTACGTTCAATCGGAACGCCTTTCAACAAATGATAACCGCCGACGGTAATTCTGCCCTCATTCGGAAACGCAGGCATAACAAGAGCAGCCTCATAATCGCTTGCCTCAATAACGCCCATAATTTCCATTGCAATGTTGCCACGAATTGTCGAATCGACTTTTTTGTAAATATATTCAACGCCTAAATTGTTGATAAGCGACGTCGTTGCTTCTTTTGCACGTGCTTTTGCCTCATCGGGTTCAATATTTCTGCTCTCGGTAGAAACAGCCCAAACCTGAGTATCTTCGTGAGTTTTTTCAATATCTTTATAATTTGTCAAAACCTGAACGCTGCAACCTTTAAGATGAAATTGTAAGGCTGTATCGTTTGCACCTGTCAAATCGTCCGCAATAATTGCAACACCGTCGGAAAATAACATTACATATTCTCCGCTTTTCTTCTCAAAACTTTAAATTTTGACGAAACAATCGAATAATACTCTTTGCCGTTGTATTTATTAACGGTCAAACGTCCGTCAACCCACATCAATGTACCTTTTTTAGCATGCTGATAAGCCAATTCCGCCTTATCCCAGTCGTCAATATTGAACCAATCCGTAACTTCCGCCTTAGTCTTGCTGTCCCATCTGTTTACCGCAAGCGAATACGACGTCTTGCTTTTGCCTGATTCAAAATATTTAATTTCAGCATCTCTGCCGACTGTACCAACTACCAAAACTGAGTTCATTGAATTATCCTTTTTAATTTTACTGAGTTCATTATGCTAAAAAAAATGATTTTTTACAAATTTTAAAGAAGATTTATGTCTTTTTCTTCACAAATTCAATCGCCTCTTCCCGAGAGGAGATATTTCCGTCAAGTTGTTCAGAATATAGTGCTTTAACAATATCGCCCAAGGCTTTTGACTGTTTTAAACCCGTAATTTCCATAACTTCATTACCAGTCAAAAACGGCTTCGGACTTGCAACCGCAGAACCGTATTCAAAACATTCATCAAGCAAAATCGACAGATTTGACAGATTTTGAACGACCATATCGGCTGTAATAGCCTCGCCCATTGCAGAAAGCCTGTCCGCCATTGCAAGAATAATCACATCTTCAAAATACGGATACATTTTCCGATAAAATTTTAAATGAGCCTTTGACCCCGCAACTTCTTGCCACACAAGCGATGACGGATAAATATGAAATTTTATCATCTTTTGAACATAAGCAATTTGTTTTTTTGAAAATTTCAAATCTTTCATAATCGGAACGATTTTTTTCGACCCGACATCATCGTGCATAATAAAACGATGACGTCCCGTTTCCTCGTCAATCGTCCACGTATCGGGCTTTCCGATATCGTGCATAAATGCCGCAAATTTCAAAAACGCAATTCTCGGATAACCGCCAAACTCCATATTCTCAAGGACTTTTCGACGTTCATCAGGCAAGTTTTCATAATTCCTCTGAACTTGTCTGACTGTTTCAATCAAATGATGTTGTAAATCCAAATGATGATGTGTGTTTGGAGGAATTTTTTTAACTTCTTTCATAACAGGAAAAATCACATCAAGCAAACCGACCTCGTTCATTTTTAAAAGTGCAAGGTCTGAATATTTGCCCCCAAAAAGTTTCATAATTTCCGTGTTAATACGCTCTTTTGCGGGCTTTTCGATTAATTCGAGATTATTTTTTATAAAATCTTCAATTTCCTTATCGATTACAAAATTATATTTTGCCGAAAACCTGTATGCACGAAGCATTCTGAGCGGGTCATCAACAAAATTTTTCAAATCTGACGTTCGCAAAATTTTATTTTCAAAATCGGAAACAGCACCGACCTTATCAACAACCTCGTCCCTGTTAATGTCGTAAGCAAGCGAGTTTATCGTCAAATCCCGACGATGAATGTCTTTGTCGAGATTGTCCTCAAGCATCGCCGAAATGTCAAAATAGTTAGTCTTGTCAGGCATTACGACCCTATAAATCTTATTTTCTTCATCAAGAGGTACAAAATGAGAATCTGTCCCGTCAGCAATGGCTTTCGCAAGATTTTTCGCAACATCGGATTTGACAATCAAATCTCTGTCATGAGAAATTTCACCCGTTGCCAAATCCCTCAAAAACCCGCCAACGAGATAACATTCGACCTCTTTGAGATAAGGTCTTATAAGATTGATAAATTCATCGTTTTGAATAATATTTTTAATTTTTTCAATGTTATTCATCGCCGACCTCTTGAATAATCCCGAAAATCGCCGCCGTGAGTGCAGTATCGGCTCTCATAATTAATTTCCCGAGAGAAATTTCCGCAAGATTTAATTCTTCAAAAAGTTTAAATTCTCTATCGGAGAAACCGCCCTCACACCCAATAACAGCAAGGATTTTATCACCTTTTTTATAGGGATTTTGAGCAAAATATTTTTTTATACCGAAATCCTTTGACCGTTCCGAAAAAATCAAAACCTTATCATAATTTTTTGAAGAATTTTGCAAAAAGTCATCTAACTTTTGCGGCTCTGTCACAATGGGGAAATCGGCACGCTCACACTGTTTCACGGATTCGTCAGCAATTTTTTGAAATTTATCTGATTTTGCTCTGACAACACTTTCTTTAACCGCACAATTGTCGCAAATCAGCGGAATTATTGTTTTTACGCCAAGTTCTGTTGCTTTTTGAATGGCAGAAAAGTCTGCATCTTGTTTCAAAACACATCTTGCGACCGTCAAATCAACCGCTAATTCACGAAAAGAGGGATATTTATCCTCAATTTTCGCCCGCAAAAATTTCCGTTCAATTTCCTGAATTTTTGTCACATATTGAATTTTATTTTCGTCAATAAACAAGACCTTTTCGCCCACCCTGACACGGCGAGCGTTGACAAGATGATTTAAAAGTTCCCTGTCTGTAACCTCAATGACATTATTTTGAATATTTTCTGTTTTTATAAAAAAATGTGGCATGACATAATTATACACCATGCCCGAAATTTAATCCTTTTGAAAATTAGAAATATTGGGCTATAATTAGCAAAAAGGCGGTATTTATGAAGATTATCGATTGTGAAATTTTGGAAGAAGTTGTGTATAACCTGTGTTTACAGGCAGGACAAGAACTTTCTCCATATCCGTATCAAAAAGTATTATCAAAATACGAAGAAACAAAATCGCTTAAACTCGCTCATATTCTTCAAAATGCCGAAAATGCCCGCAAAATCCAACGCCCGTTATGCCAAGATACAGGCACAGTCCACGTTTTTATGGAAGTCGGAAATGAAATTTCCTTTTCGTCAAACCCCACAAATGCAATCAATGAGGGCGTAAAGAAGTGTTACGTTGAAAAATATTTCAGGAAATCCATTGTCGAAAATGAATTTTTATCAGGTAAAAACACGGAAACAAATACTCCCGCATTAATAGACGTAGAGTACGTTTCGGGCGATAAATTGACAATAAAAGTTTTATTAAAAGGAGCAGGCTGCGACAATGTTTCGGAAGTCCAAATGATGCTCCCATCAACAACAGAGAGCGAATTTGTCGAAAAAGTTTCACAAATAATTAAAGAAAGAGCAAAAAACGCATGCCCACCATGCTACATTTCAATCGCAATCGGAACAGGTGCCGAAAGCGTTATGGCGACAGCAGAAAAGGCATTTTTCAACGATAAAAACGATATGGAAGAATTATCGCAAGAGATAATCAAAAAAGTTAATGAAAATGCTGAGGACAATTTTCTTGTTGCGGATTTAAAAATCACCGCAAAGAACCACCACATGGCAAGTTTGCCCGTTGCAATCGCATTCAATTGCCATTCTCTCAGAATGGCGTCGGCAACTTTTAAAGATGACAAAATTATTTATTCAAAAAAAGTTGAAAATTTTGAAGAGATAAAAACCTCCGAAAGTACCGCAAAAGAGGTTAAAACGGACGATTTTGAAACAATCAGAAATTTAAAAGAGGGCGAAAATATTTTGCTCACGGGAGAAATTTTGATTGCCCGAGATGCCGCACACAAAAAAATGCTCGAATACAAAAATGCCAAAAAGCCCTTGCCGTTTGACATTGAGAACAAAATTATTTTTTATGCGGCACCTTGTTCAGCAGCACCCGATGAAATCGTCGGACCTATCGGACCGACAACTTCCAAAAGAATGGATAAATTTTTGCCCGAATTTCCGCAAATCCTTGCCACAATAGGAAAAGGCGACCGCTCCGATAATGCAAAAACCTACATCAGAGATGCCCGTTCGGTATATTTTGAAGCCGAGGGCGGAATTGCGACATTATTATCCTCTTGCTTTGAAAGTTACGAGGTTATTGCGTTTTCGGAACTTTCAACGGAAGCGGTTTGTCTTGCAAAAATCAAAAAATTGCCTTTAAAAGTAGGCGTTTCAGCACAAAAAATTTAATAGACACAAAAAATGCGGGTCGATTGCTCAACCCGCAAAAACAAAGGATTTACGCTTTTTCGTTTCGCAATTTTGTAATAAATTTTGCCAATTTTTCCATTGCAATTTTGAGTGTTTCGAGCGAATAAGCATAAGAAATTCTCAAAAAGCCTTCACCGCTATCGCCAAAAGCCGTTCCGGGGACTGTTGCGACTTTTTCTTCCATCAAAAATCTCGTCGCAAATTCCTCACTTGTCATGCCAAATTCCTTAATGCACGGGAAAACATAAAACGCCCCAAAGGGTTCAAAGCACTCCAAGCCCATTTCACGAAAAGCATTCATCAAAAAACGGCGTCTGTGGTTATACGAACGACGCATTTCTTCAACGTCCTTATCACCGTTTTTCAATGCCTCAACAGCCGCATATTGACTGGTTGTCGGGGCACACATAATTGCATATTGGTGAATTTTTAACATCTGTTTCAAAATCACCTCGGGAGCACACGCATAACCCAATCTCCAACCTGTCATTGCATAAGCCTTTGAAAAACCGTTAATCAAAACCGTACGTTCCTTCATGCCCTCAATCGACGTGATTGAAACGTGTTTGCCGTTATAAGTCAATTCGGCATAAATTTCGTCAGACAAAACGAAAAGGTCCTTTTCAATTACAACTTTTGCAATTTTTTCAAGTTCTTCCCGTCCCATAACAGAGCCTGTGGGGTTGTTCGGGAAAGGCAAAACCAAAATTTTGGTCTTATCCGTAATTTTTTCAAGTACTTCTTCTGCCGTTAATCTGAAATCATTTTCAGCCTTTAAGTCAATAATGACAGGTTTTCCGCCCGCAAGAACAGCACACGGAACATAAGAAACATAACTCGGTTCGGGAATCAAAACCTCATCATCAGGGTCAAGCATTGCACGAAAAGCAACATCGATTGCCTCAGAACCGCCAACTGTCACCATAACCTCTGTTTTAGGGTTATATGTCACGCCCTGTGTGCGTTTCACGTAATTTGAAATTTCTTGTCTTAATTCTGTCAGCCCCGAATTTGAGGTATAAAAAGTTTTTCCTTTTTCAAGAGCGTAAATGCCCTCATCACGGATATGCCAAGGGGTATCAAAATCAGGTTCCCCAACTCCCAACGAAATTACACCTTCCATTTCATTGACGAGGTCGAAAAATTTTCTGATTCCCGAAGGCTTAATGGTTACAATGGTTTTAGACAAAGGATTTCTCATGAAATAACCTCTCTTGTGTCTTTCGGTTTTGCAGCCATAATAGTGCCGTGGTCTTTATATTTTTTCAAAATAAAGTGAGTTGCAGTACTCAAAACAGAGTCAATTGTTGATAATTTATCGGAAACAAATGCCGAAACCTCACGCAATGACTTGCCTTGCAATGTAATTAACAAATCAAATCCGCCTGAAATTAAATAAACCGAATGAACTTCAGGATAGTTGTAAATTCTTTCTGCAACAAAGTCAAAGCCTTGTCCACGTTGAGGTGTAACCCTAACTTCAATCAAAGCCGTAACTTTTTCGTTGTCAATTTTGTCCCAATCAATTAACGTGTGGTATCCGCAAATGATACCTTCTCTTTCCATTGCGGTAATTTCGTTGAAAACCGTTTCTTCATTGGTTCCAAGCATTATCGCCAATTCTTTTATATCAATTTTGCTGTTCTTTTCCAAAACGGATAAGATTTCTTCTCGCATTATTTTCTCCTTAAAATAAATCAATACCTATATTTTAATACAAATAAGCAGAATTGTACGATTTAATTCTTTTGTGAAATTTTATTATACAACTCGGAATAAAGTTTTGCTCTGAAATCACCGCTAAATATCGGAATATCGGTATTTTTATCCGCAAGCGACAAATCAATTATTCCGCTATACAATCCGATCTTATCGCTTCCGTCTTCTCCAAAAAACGTTCCCACAACTGTCTTTACGCCACCTTTTGTTTCATCGGGCATAACAACGCAACTTCCGCCTGAAAAATGACTGAATTTTTCCTGTCCGCACAAATTTGCCGACGCAATATAAACGTAATTCACAAAGGAATAAGCGGGCAACGACAATGTTGCAGCCCCCATTGTACAAGCATTATCAGGACATGCCGTGACATTCAAAACCAATCTCGCTCCCATCGCACGATAGTATCTGATGAGTTCGGGGAAACAATACGTGTCATAACAAATAGTTACGCCTATTTTGCCCCATTTTGTATCAAAAAGTTTAGGTTCATTTCCACAAACAGCCCATTTTTTTTCATCAAAAGGAAGATGAATTTTTCGATAAACATCTGCTTCACCGCTCGGAAACACAATCGCAGCCGAATTATACACCGTATCATCAACAAGTTCCGCAAATCCGAATACAACATACATGTTATATTTTACAGCAAGTTTTTTAACACGAGAAACGCTCTCCCCATCAATGCTTTCGGCAAGTTTTTCGTGAACATCGTCCTCATTGTCAAAATCATATCCGCAAAGGCATGTTTCGGGAAAAACAATCATCTCGACGCCTTTTTCTCCTGCTTCAACACAATATTTTTCAATATTTTCTAAATTTTTTTCCCTATTTCCCCAACAAGTCGGGAAATTCACAACCCCGATATTTAATTTATTCATGCTAAACTTTCTTCAAACTGACAACTTCTTCATACGTCGCACCCGCCTCTGTCAGTTCATCTCCGGAAATTCCAAAAAGCAAAAGCATATTTTTTATCTCATCATCGACAGAGTTGTTTTTTAACCGATAAACCACCTCGGCTATTACGTTTTCTCTCGTCAATGTATGCTCAAGAACAGGCTTATTCCCGTTTCTTCTCTTGCATTTGCCCATAAAACCAAGTCCTTCCTTATCCTCCAATTGTATGATATTCGCTCCGAAAAAGCAATAATAGATTGATTTTTGTTTTTAAACATTAAGAAATGTTACAGAGCAATCAAAAAAAAGTAAATTTTCGATTTTCAGAAACATTATAGAAGTATCAAAAGTGTGATGAAAAAAACAATCCCAAAAGATAATGTTTAAATTATCAAAAAAAGGTAAGATAATACGAAAGGTAAGTGTAATATGTTTAATTTGAAGAATTTAAAAGTAGTTAGAGAACTCGGAAATGTTGCAGACAAGTTAAAATGGTCTATGTCAATGTTTTCAGATGCAAAAGCAAGTTCAGAATATTTTGATTTGATTTGTGGCGAAAAAGAAAACAATGTTGAAGCGACTGAATTGTACTTACAAAAAATGGTTCGTGAATCATTGGTAAAAGAATTTTCAGCAGATATTAAAGACTCTGCATCATTTGATTTGTTGGCAGATATGGTTCTTTACAACCTCAAGAAAAAGCAATTGGAAGAAATGGACGCTGAAGAAGCGTAAAATTCGAGCAATTGCCCGATTAGGGGCAATTTGTCAACAAAATAACTAACCTTTCGTAAACGGTACTCATGGGTAATGTGAGTACCGTTTTTTTGCCTGATATTGTTCTTGTTTAGTGAACAAGGAGTCTGAAATGAAATATTTAATTAAAAAACCCGATACATTTTTGAGCATGTTGAACGATGATATCAACTCAATTTTGCACAAAAGTTTCGATAATTTATTTCCCGAGTACGTTTTTGAGCAAGAAATGAAAGGCATGGCAATGCCTGTTGACATAAAAGAATATGAGGACAAATATGTCGTAAAGGTTGAAATGCCGGGGATTAACAGAGAGGATATCACGCTTGATTTACACAAAAATTCATTAAAAATTTCTGCATCGAAAAAAATCGAAAATGAAGAAAATGACAGTAAGAAAAAATATCACAAAAGTGAATTTCGTTACGGAGATTATTGCAGAACATTATATTTTCCGCTCGAAGTCGATATGGAAAAATGTGATGCCTCTTTGAAAAACGGGATTTTGACGGTCGAACTTGAAAAAACCGTAAAAGAAGATGAGAAACAAAAGAAAATCGAGATTAGAGAATAATGACGGTAATTTTAGGAGTAAAAACAGCAAATCGAATTGAAACCGCTGATGCAATTCAAAAAATTCTGACAAAACACGGTTGTTATATTAAAACAAGACTTGGTATTCACAATATTTTAGGCAATGTTTGCCCCAAAAACGGACTCATTTTGCTTGAAATACCGCAAAAAGAGCATGCAATCGTACTTGAAAATGAATTGCTCAATGTGTCGGAAATTGAAATTCAGCGAATGGAATTCGACGTATAAATAGAAAGGGCGGGGCTTTTGAAATATAAAGCCCTTTTTTAAAATAATGGGAAAAAAAGTTGTAATTATAGGCGGAGGTGCGGCGGGTCCGAAAACAGCCGCAAAACTCAGAAGAGAAGACCCCGATGCGATTATTGAAATTTATACTGACGAAGTTAATATTTCCTACTCGGCATGCGGGCTTCCGTATTTTATTGCAAATATAATTCCTGACATTGACGAACTTCTCGTCAGGACACCGAAAGACTTTGAAAAACACGGAATTAAAGTATTTTTGCAAAAAAAAGCAATAAAGATATTTCCTGAAAAAAAATCTGTTTTGTTCAAAAATTTAAAAACCGATGAAGAGTTTGAAGTTTTTTACGACATTCTCGTAATCGCAACAGGGGCAAGACCTTACATACCCAAAATCGAAAATATTAATATCGAAAATGTCTTCACTTTGCGAAAATTAGAGGACGGGCTTGCAATAAAAGAAGCGATGACCAAGTCAGAAACGGCCACAATTATTGGCTTTGGGCTCATCGGACTCGAACTTGCTGAAGCGTTTATAAAAAACGGACTTAACGTAAACATAATCGACAGAAACCCGCATATTATGGGCATGTTCGACGATGATATTTCACAAGAAATTCAAAAACACATAATCGAACGTGACGGCAAAAAAATCAAAATTTTTAACAACCAAGTGGCTGAAAAATTTGAGGACAAAAACGGGAAAATTTCAGCCGTCATAACAAATAAAGGCAAACGTATAGAAACGGATTTTGCGGTTATTTCAGCGGGAATCGTTCCAAACAGTGAAATTGCGATAGATGCAGGATTAAAAATTGGCTTAAACAAAAGTATTTGGGTCAATTCGCACTTAAAAACGTCAATTCCCGGGATATACGCCGTCGGCGACTGCTGCGAAAAATTCCACATCGTCACAAAAAAACACTGCTGGCTTCCGCTCGGCTCAACAGCGAACAAAGAGGGGCGTTGTGCAGCAATAAACATTGCAAATGATAATTGTGACTTCAAAGGAGTTGTCGGGGCTGTTGTAAGCCGATATTTTGACTATACGGTTTCAATGGCTGGAATAACAGAGCGAGAGGCAAAAAAAATCGGCTACGACGTTTTGACAACAACCGTCACAAACGAAGACCGTGCGGGCTATATGCCCGAAGCGGCAATGATTACGCTAAAACTAATCGTTGATGAAAATTCAAGAGAAATTTTAGGCGTACAGGGAATCGGAACGGGTGATGCCGAAAAAAGAGTATCCACGGCATCTTTCGCAATTATGAGTGCAGTGAAAATCGACGATTTCATGGGGATTGATTTGCCCTATGCACCGCCGTTTTCAACTGCTATCGACCCTTTATTAAAAGCCGTTCAAATTATTCGAGATAAACTCAAACCGGAAGATGGTTAGCCCTTCTTCGGTTGATAAGTAATCATTTTGACCAAGAGTTGGTTTGCTTTTTCAAGTTGAACATCACGTTTTGCCTGAATATCAGTGTCCGTAAATTTCACAACCACATCAGGTTTGATACCTTTTTTGTGAATATCGGAGCCACTCGGGGTCAAATATCTTTGGATTGTAATATTGCAACCCGAACCTTCGGGAAGTTTGTTAATTTCCTGAACAAGTCCTTTGCCGAAAGATTTTTCGCCGACAATCAATGCTCTGTTGTTGTCTTTCATTGCACCCGAGAAAATTTCGCTCGCTGATGCACTTCCGCCGTTAATCAAGATGACAACAGGCTTATCACAAATATAGTTTCTGCTTGCTCTGATTGTATCTTTGTATCTGCCACGGTCAACCGTACTAACGATTACACCGCCGTCAAGAAACATATCGGAAAGAGTGATTGCGTTCGTCAAAAGTCCTCCGGGATTTGAGCGAAGGTCAATAATGATACCTTTTTTCGTCGAATAACCTGTCAAGGCTTTTTTAAACTCGTCAGCAGCGTTTTGACTGATAAACGAACTTAATCTGATGTAACCGACTCTCGGGTCGAGTTTTGTCGAGGTCAAAGGCAATTTTGTAGAAACCGCTTTGATTTCGATTTTTGCTCTCGGAACGGCATAAATCTTGTTCGGACAACCTTTACGCTTGATTAAAAGTTTTACGATTGTACCCTCTTCCCCGCGAATTTGATCAGCAGCCTTGTCAACAGTGATACCTTTTGTTGATTTTCCGTCAATTTCGAGAATTTCATCTTCCGCTTTCAAGCCCGCTTTTTCACCGGGGGTATCTTCCATAGGTGCAATAATAAGCAACTTTCCGTCCTTAACACCAATTTGAACACCGATACCTTTTAAAGAACCTTTAATACTGCTCGTTTCTTCCTTAAATTCTTTCGGATCAAGGAATTTTGTATAAGGGTCGTTCAAACTTGCAAGCATAGTCTGAATTGCTACGTATGCGTCCTCATTCGTTTTGATATGAGCATCGTATTTTTTTCTCCATTTGTACCAATTTTGGTGGTTGTTACCTGGGTCAACGTATTTTGAGTTGATTAATTTCCAAACCTGATCATAAAGCATGGTCTGCTCAGAAGCCAAACTTGCCATCGGGACAAGCATTCCGCCTAATATAAATAAACTTAATAATAGTCTTTTCACTTTCGTTCTCCTGACACTCATTATAGTACAAATGAAAAATTTTTCATCATCAGAATATTTAGACTTTTATACTTTCAAAAAGTTTCTTCCATTTAATTTTTTTAACAACTCCGCAGAAATTGATGTGTCAAACAATCTTTCAGGATTGAAAACAACCTCTTTTATCTCAATTTCAGGATAATTCGGTTTAACCAGAATGTTGAAATTTTCATCTGAATAAATTTCTCTCCATTTTTTTTCGGTCAAAAATTTTGAAAGATTTTCAGATTGCGGCTTTTGCAACAACACAATATCTGTCGGGTATTTTGTCAAAATTTTATCAAAATTCTCGCCGTCCATTCTGAAAAAATCCTTCATTTCAAGCAGCAAATCAGGAGAATAAACTTCCTCATATCGACCGTCCATGAAAATTTTATTATCGGGAAAAAGTTTATAAGCCGCATAACTTCCAAAAGTCATATCAAGCAACAAATTTCCCTTGATATTATTCTCTTTCAAAAACTCAATCGCTTTGTACGGTAAATATTCTCGATTAACACTAATAGTGTTTTCGCTTAAAATAGAAGAGTTTAAGGAGCATAAAGAAATCAGTAAAATAACTGCATAAATATATTTATTTTTAGGGTCTGTCAAAATTTTCAAAGGCGAAAATTTACACAAAATCGAAAAAACATCTTCATACATAAAAATCGCACTCGAAATTACAAAAAACGGCAATAATTTTGTGTGCATAACTGCAAGATAACCCGTTGACACTAATAGTAGCAATTTAGTCATATCAACGTTTTTGAGGGTAAATTTATTCTCAATTGATTTTAACAAACCGATTATGAGGATAAATACAAAATAGATTTTAAATTTTAATGCAAAAAACGGTATCGCAAATGGAGATGCCCACTCAGAAATCCATTCTCTATTCATCGTTCCTGCAAAAAACAAGAATTTAACATATTCAACACCATACGGATTTACAAACAGGACAAGCAATGACACTATTAGTGTCATCAAATAAGGGAGATAATTTTTCTTCTTAAAAAATTCTCCTACCGCATAAATTAAAATCAAACCAAGCCCGCTAAGACAGCCGCCGTGGATATTTCCCCAAAACAGCATTAATATCGGCAACAAGAAAAGCAACCAATTTTTGCCTTGTAATCTATATGTTTCAAGGATTAACACAAATAGAGCGAAAAATAAAAATGAGAACATGTGACATCTGACAGTTGATGCAAACACAATATTTGCAGCAAATACCGCCAAAGCAAAATATAAAATATTAAATGCTGAATATTTATGATATTTTAAATTAACACAAATAGTTGCAATTGCAAAAATCCCAAATGTCAATAATGATTTCAGGGCTGATAATGTCGTCAAAACAGATTTTCCGAGCAAATCGGATAAGGTTGAAACCCAATAGATTATGACACTTGCACCCCATTCGTGGTCAAGCCAAAGGTGAGTCGGGGCGTAGGAATAAAAATCATGTTTCAAAACAATGCCGTTTTCAATGACTGATTTTCCCGCTATAAGCCTTGCAAACAGGTCATAATCAGGATTTATCGGATAAGCAAGGGCAAAACACCAAATCAGCAGTGTCACAAAAAATAAAATTTGCCATTTTTTATCCTGAATCATCAAACACCTCTTTGACTGATTTTAGCATAATTTCAGGCAAAATTCGGTGATTGTTTCTATTAATTTACAAAGCATTTTTTTCGTTATTCGTGTAATTTGTGTTAAAATCTGATTATCGAAAGGAATTTCAGTGGAAGAAGAGTTAGATTTAATCAAAGAAAAATGTTTGACTTGCCAAAAGTGCGAATTGGCGAAAAGCCGTACAAACGTTGTATTTTCAGACGTAGTACCCAATCATAAAATTATGCTTATCGGAGAGGCTCCGGGATATTGGGAAGATCAAAAAGGATTACCGTTTGTTGGCAAGGCTGGTCAACTTTTAGACAAAATACTTGCGTCAGTAGGATTTTCGAGAAACGACATATATATTTGCAACACAATAAAATGCCGCCCGCCCGAAAACAGAAACCCTTTGCCTGAAGAAAAAGAGGCGTGTTTTGATTACTTAAAGGGACAAATTGAAATTTTAAAACCCAAAATCATATTGGTTTGTGGAAGTGTTGCACTTAACACAATGTTGCCTGAAGAAAGAGGTATAACAAGAGCAAGAGGCAAATGGTTCGATGGACCTTACGGTTCTAAAATGATGCCGATTTTTCACCCGTCATACCTTTTGAGAAACGATGCCCGAACAAAGGGCAGCCCGAAATGGCTGATGTGGCAAGACATTCAGGAAATACGAAGAGAATACGATAAACTTTCCTGATTTGACTTGAGGAACTGTTTATAATAATTTTGAATAAACACACGCAAGAGGCTTATTATGATTACTTTAGAAAATTTATCCGTCAGATTTGGAACGGAACCGTTATTTGAAAATGTTAACTTAAAGTTCACAACAGGCAACTGCTACGGGCTTATCGGGGCAAACGGTTCAGGAAAAAGTACCCTTTTAAAAATATTGTCGGGCGAACTCGAGCCGACGACAGGAGAGGTTCATATTCAGAAAAATCAACGGATTGCGGTGTTAAAGCAAAACCACTTTGAATTTGATGAATACACGGTCATTGACACCGTAATTATGGGTCATAAGCACCTTTACGACATCATGAAAGAAAAAGATGCCCTTTATATGAAGCCTGATTTTTCGGACGAAGACGGCATAAAAGTTGCCAATCTTGAGGCGGAATTTGCAGAACTTGACGGTTGGCAGGCAGAGTCATCAGCCGCATCATTACTCTGCGAACTCGGTATTCCGAACGAACTTCATTATGAAAAAATGTCAGAACTTTCAGGCAGTGAAAAAGTCCGTGTATTGCTTGCACAGGCACTTTTCGGCAACCCCGACATCTTGCTTCTCGATGAACCTACCAACCACCTTGACATCAAGACAATCGGTTGGTTGGAAGAATTTTTGATAAATTTTCAAAACACAGTCATAGTCGTATCTCACGACAGAAATTTTCTCGACAAAGTCTGCACTCACATAGCGGACATTGATTTCAGAAACATCAGAATTTACACAGGTAATTACAGTTTTTGGCAACAGGCAACTCAGTTAATCAAAAAACAACGTGAAGAAAAGAACAAGAAAATCGAAGAAAAAATGGAAGAGTTGAAAACATTTATCGCCCGATTTTCTGCAAATGCCTCAAAAGCAAGTCAGGCAACCTCGAGAAAGAACATGTTGAACAAACTTTCGCTTGAAGAAATTGTCCCCTCAAGCCGTCAATATCCGAGAATTTATTTTAATTACGTAAAAATTCCCGGACGTGATGTTTTGTCCGTCAAAGATTTAAAGAAAACGCACGAAGGTGAAACCTTAATCAGAACGCTGTCTTTCGACGTTACGCAAGGCGAAAAAATCGCATTTATCGCTAAAGATCCTCTGATTTTGACCTCACTTTTTAACATGCTTGAAGGTATTGAAGAACCTGATTCAGGCGAAATCAAATGGGGCGTAACCGCTACTCACAGTTACTTTCCGAAAGATAACACAAAATATTTTGAAACAGACAAAAACCTTATAGAATGGCTTGCTCAGTACTCTCCCGACCAACACACGAGTTACTTGAGAGGCTATTTGGGAAGAATGTTATTCTCGGGCGAAGAAGCGGAAAAATCAGCAAGAGTCCTCTCGGGCGGCGAAAAAGTCCGTTGTATGTTCGCAAAAATGATGGTTGCAGAAACAAACGTTTTAATCATGGACGAACCGACAAACCACCTCGATTTGGAATCAATTACGGCTCTAAACAACGCCCTCATTGATTTTTCAGGAACGGTTCTTTTCACCTCGCAGGATTATCAATTCATAAATACCGTTGCGACAAGAATCATCGAGGTTTCTCCGAACGGATATTTGAATTATCAAATGAAATACGAAGATTACATTAAAGACGAAAATGTCCAAAAACGCCGTGATATGATGTATAACCCCAAAACCGTCAAAGACAAAAGCGGAAAATTGGTTAAAGAATTCAAATGTTAAAAATCCCTATTTACGGGCAAATAAAACATATAGCCAAAAGAAATGAGGTATTTTGACAAACTTTTCAGCAAAAAATATTTTTCTCAACAAGATAACCATAACGATTTTTGTATTGGCGTTAATCACAGCAATCGCACTATTTGTACATAATTACGGCAAAATAAATATTGACGACGGAACAATTATTTCAACGCACGAAAATATTTTCTCAAAAATCGACGGAAATGTTTGCGAAATACCGATAAAAGAAGGCGATACCGTCAACAAAGGGGATTTGCTCGTCAAAATTTTTCCCGCAAAATATGAAATAAGATTAAAAGAAATTGAAAGTTCTAAAATTCAGGCAGCAAAAGAATATGCCGACTTCAAAAATGTTTTGAAAAAACGGACCGATGAACTCGATATCGCTAAAAAAGATTGCGACAGAAATCAGTCGATGTTTGACGAAAATATTACAACAAAACAGGATTTCGACAGAAGCGTCAACGAGATGAAAAATGCCAATCTGTCTTATCTTGCGGCAAAAAAAGATAAAGAAGATGCGGAAAATAAACTCGAAATTTTAAAAGCACAAGCAGAACAGGCAAAAATTGATTTGGACAACACCAAAATTACCTCACCTGAAAGCGGAACCGTCACAAGCATTTTCATCAAAAATGGCGAAAATATTTACAAAGACAGATTAGTTTTATCAATTAACGCAAACCGTCTCGTCATCGTCGTTCCGAAGAAACAGGCAAAATTTGCAAAAATTGAACCTGACCAACCTGTTACTATAAAATTAAAAAATTCATCGACAAAAATCACAGGCAGAATTGATAAAATTTTAAATAATGAAGATTTTAAAGATAATGCAAACCTCGTAATTACCGACAATTGCACCATTTTGTCCGTAAAAACTGATGAGGATTTTTCAAACTCTATCGACGGATTTCAAAATATAAAAATGTCGATAAATATTAGAAAATAAACGATTCAATTCTATAAAATAACGGCGTAGTTGCAGAATTCATCAAATGAACTATTACCTATTGTACTGCCACGGGCAAAGCCCTCTCAGTGACAATAATTGCTAAAACATATTCAGGCACAAACAGAGCAGGACGAAGTTCTCATCATACTGAGGCTTTAGCCGAAGTATCTATACCTTCAACGTATCCACGTCATTCTGAGGGATTTATCCCGAAGAATCTATTAATTTGTAAAACGATGAAAAACAGATACTTCGCCTGCGGCTCAGTATGACGATAAATGCATAAAGTTTTCCAATAAATGAGTAAACAATGGATTGCCACGAAAATCTGACGATTTTCTCGCAATGACGACTACTTCTCATATTTCAGCGTTCACTGTCATATTGAGGGGCTTGCCCCCGAAATATCTGTTTACCTCATCATTTCACAGATTCTTCGCCTAAAGGCTCAGAATGACAGTTATATAACATACTCGCTCGCTCCTCAGAATGAAAACATTATAAAAATCCAAACAAGCACAAACTTAAAGAAACAAAGTTTACTCAGAATGACAGCAAATGAACAGGATTGTTTTTCACAGTATAGTACAAAAATCAAAAAACCCTCAATTACTTGAGGGTTTTGAACTTTGACTATCTGAACGTTGGGTTATTCAGCGAGCAATTTGTTAACTGCTTTAGTCAATCTTGATTTTTTTCTTGCTGCAGTATTTTTGTGGAAAATTCCTTTTGATACACCTTGATCGCAAAGTTTGTAAACTGTGCTGAGTGCTGCGTTTACTGCATCTTGATTTTTGGCTGCTGCTTCAGCGAGAACAACTTTAACCGCAGTTTTCACTTTAGATTTGTATGCTACGTTTCTGTCGTGATTTCTTTCTGCGACCAAAATTCTTTTCTTTGCAGATTTAATATTTGCCATTTTAATTTTTCCTTTCTGTTGCATTACATTGGGCTACGCCCGCTCGCAACGACACTTTGTTACATTTCGTACCAACACGACCTGAAAATCGTTCATGCCGTTCCGCCGATACCTCGCCCGAACCTGCACAGAGGATTGGTGAGTATCTAAATTTTATCTCATAAATTTTTTATGTAAAGTCAATTTCGGAAATGTTAAAAATATTATCGAACAAATAAACACAAGACTGCCACGGCTTTATTATTTACAAATTCGCTCAATATTTACAGATTAACAGATTCTTCGGTCTTTGCAAGACCTCAGAATGACGGTAAATGTCATGCTGAGTGTAGCGAAGTATCTGTTTTTGGCATGATATATAGATTCTTCGCCTAAAGGCTCAGAATGACGGTTACAAACTCTGCTCTTTTTCATAATGGCACATTCTTTATCATACAGAGTCAAAATATCTGCTAATATTAAAAACTTCAAAATCGAAGAATTTTTCCGAGTCCGGGCGTAATTTCTTCCCAAGCAAGTCTGTTGGGGTGACCTTTATCCCATGCCACATATTTGTCGTTATATATATCTTTATCTGTTATTTTTGTCAGTTTTATTACGGTAATTCCTTTTTGTTCAATGGCATTTATGTCTAAATCATCTTCATTATCGGAATATAAAAACAACACTAATTTTGCATTCGGGAAAATTTTCTCTGTTTCTTTTTTTATTTCTTGCATATATAACGTAAACAAATTTTGTAAATATTTGTCATTCATCGGCTTGTAATTATATGCAAAATAATGATAAATAAAGGTTTTTAAAATAGGATTATTCGATTTGTAAAAGACTAATTCTTTTTCTCCTTTTGCTGTTCTTTTTATTTTAAAATTCGGACTGTTTCGATAAACATTATTGATTAATCTTCTTGATTGGTCGTGCATATAAGTGTAGATAACAAATTTTATTTCTTCACCTTGCTTTGGCAACAAATTTTCATACTTTTTGTAATTTCTTAAAATGTACAAGGTTTCTCTTGGAGATGCACCTGATAAGCCAATATTGTAAACTTTATATTTAGGATATTTTTCGCTTAAAACGACTCCAAATGTATCCGCATAATCTAAAGATTCCCCATAAGTAAATGAACAACCTGCAATGACAATACAGTCTTTTTTATACTGCTTTCCGACCGCAGGCTTTCTGAATTCGTCTAAGACAAAATATTTATTATAATCTGTTTTTCTGTAATAATAAGCAATCCGATTTTTAACTTCAAAAAGATATTCGCCCAAAGTCAATTTCGGAAATTCTATATTATTGTTCTGATTTTTAATTTTTAAATTGTTTGAAATTTCTCTATTTGTTTGGATTACGGCAAAAACAAATTCCAAAACAACTAATAATAAAATCAGGATTAAAATATTAACTGTTACTATTCGTACGGTATGCGTAATTTTAAATGAATTTATTTTGATTTTTTTCATAATTATCTCCGCATTTTTAAGTTTTTTGAATTGTAGTTCAAATGGAGTTTTTTTTCAAGTTCGACGAATATCAGGAATATTACCATTGTCATCAAAAAAGAAACAATCTTATAACCGAATAATCAATATTCGCTGAATAAAAAGCATGGAAAGTTTACAGAATTTAACCAAATCATGTTAAAATTAGCAATTTTTTTGACGTCCTGTTTTATAATACGAGTAAGTGTGAATATGACAATAAATAAGAAAGTGATTTTATGAACGTAAATGCAATTGGTGTAGTACAAAATGTTAACGTAAATGCAAATAACCAACTTAAAAAGGCTGAAAAACAACAAATTCAATATCAAACTGCTCCCCAAGAAAAATTGGCTGCCCCCTCGGCAGAATTATTGAGAGCAAATGCAGGCGTTAAGGCACCTAAAGACAAAGATCCGTACGGTGCAAGAGCATTTTTGAACAATCACCCCGCATCTGACGTTGTAAAAGGTGAATACAGAGAAAACCTTATCCACGCAATGGAAAAAGGCAATGTTGAAACAAGCAACATCGAAATGCAACTCGCATTAATCGCTGACGGTAAATTGCACCCGCAAACAATGGCTGACTATTGGAAAGACGGTAAAATGTGCGACCAAATGGAAGCCGACATTGATATGATGTATGATTGCTATGCAAACGGAAAAAGCATTGAAGATACATACGTTCCGCCGGTAGCAACTCAGGCTGACGGTGTTAAAAATACTAAAGTCGGCGACGTTTTCCAAGTTGAAGGTCAAGACATGATTTTTGTCAAAGACGGCGAAGATTCTTCTCACCAATTAAAAGTTGATAAAGAAACATTTATGCAATTGTTCCCGCCGGCTCAAAGATTTGCTTGCAACCAATATGCAATCGGTGACTGCTATTGCGTTTCAACTCTTAACACCGTAATGGAAGATCCTCACGCAAGAGTTGCTCTTTATGATGCATTTGAACAAGACGGTGACAACATTCACGTTAAATATCCGAACGGAAAAGCAGACTATGTTGCTCACAAAGGTCAACTCGACAGTTCAACAAATCCCAAAATGATTATGCGTGGTGCTCAAGGTATGAGATTGTTGGAAGATGCATTCGGTCTTGAATTGCAAGTTAAGGCTGAAGACGATTTCAGAACAATCATGCAAGAAAAAATTGACGCTAAAAAGGCAGAATTTCAAGCAGAAACCGATCCGAGAGAAAAAGCAATCATGAAAAAAGATTGGAACGGTATGAAGAAAAGATTGGCTGATTTTGAAGAATCAATGGCTGATCCGAAAAACAAAACCGTTGTTCTCCGTGACGACACAGGAATTGATATCAAATATCAAGAAGATAGATACGGTATGAAATTCTCAGCATTGAAAACTGCTCCCGATGCAAAAGAATTTACAACTCAAAAAGAATATTACAGAGGCTCATTGGGCGGATATCAACACCAAGTTATGGACGTTTTGGGCTTTGAAGGAAAATGTTTGGATTCAGTTCAAGACAGACAAGCACTTCACGAATTAATCCAAGAACCCTCAGCAGGCAAATATATGCTCGCAGCAGGTACTTGGCCCGATGGCAGCAGAACTGAACAACCTGTTGCTAAAGACAAAGGCGTTTTCTCATTCCACGCTTACACTTTGGAATCTGTTAAAAACGAAGACGGTGAAGTCAGAGTTCGTTCTACTAACCCGTGGAACACAGGTTTAGACGCTGATTTGACAGAAAAAGAAATGTTTGAATTCTTTCAATTCGTTGAAGTTTACGATGTTCACGGATACAAAGGAATCAACAGACAAGACGCTAAAGAAGCGTAAGTTAAAAATTTTAAGAATCCCGTTCGAAAGAGCGGGATTTTTTGTTTAAATAAATTTATTTTTGTAATAAAATCTCTTTGTAGTTTTAAATCAAGAAAGATTGGGAAAAATGAAAATTACAGTAATCGGAACTGGTTATGTCGGCTTAGTTGCAGGAACTTGCCTTGCTGATATGGGAAATGATGTCATTTGTGTTGATAACGATGACAACAAATTAAACAAATTGAAGCAGGGGATTATTCCGATTTACGAACCCGGACTTGAAGAACTCGTAAAATCCAATGTTCAGGAAAAAAGACTTTCTTTCACCTCGGACATTGATTATGCCGTAAAACATTCTCAAGTTTGTTTCATCGCGGTCGGAACGCCCCAAGGTGAGGACGGTTCAGCCGATTTGCAATATGTTTTTGACGTTGCAAAATCAATTGCAAAATCAATGAACGGCTACAAAGTTATCGTAAATAAATCAACCGTTCCCGTCGGAACAGCCGAAAAAGTTGCAAAATTGGTCAAAGAAAATACAGATTTTGACTTCGATGTCGTTTCAAATCCTGAATTTTTGAAGCAGGGAAATGCTGTTGACGACTTTCTTTCGCCCGACAGAGTAATTATCGGTTCAAATTCCGAACGTGCCACAAAAATTATGCAGGAAATCTACGAACCGTTTTTGAGAACGGCAAACAGAATTATTTTGATGGATGTAAAATCCTCAGAAATGACAAAATATGCCTCAAATTCTTTTCTCGCAACAAAAATTTCCTTTATGAACGAAATTGCAAATCTTTGTGAAAAAGTAGGTGCCGATGCAGAAATGGTCAGAGTCGGAATGACAACTGACACAAGAATTGGCAATAAATTTATGTTTCCCGGTTTGGGCTACGGCGGAAGTTGCTTCCCAAAAGACGTAAAAGCCCTAATCAGAACAGGAAACGAATTTGATTGCCCGATGAATATCATCGCAGCAACAAACGAAACGAACAAAAAACAACGTCAAATTTTTATAGAAAAAATCAAAAAACATTTTAACAACGATTTATCAGGCAAAACATTTGCCCTTTGGGGACTTGCTTTTAAGCCACAAACCAACGATATGAGAGAAGCACCGTCTATTGCAATCATCAACGCTCTTCTTGAAGCAGGTGCAAAAGTTCAATCGTATGACCCGAAAGCAATCGACACGGCAAAAGTAATTTTCAAAAACAAAATTGAATATTGCAAAAATGCCTACGACGCCGTTATCGGTGCAGATGCACTTCTTCTCGTAACAGAGTGGAACGAATTTCGCCGTCCTGATTTTGACAAAATTAAATCTTTGCTCAAAACACCGATTATCTTTGACGGAAGAAATCAATACAACGCCCCGAGATTGCTCGAAAAAGGCTTTACTTATTATCAAATCGGTAAAATATAAAAAGGTATCTTATGAAAATCCTGAAAATCGTTTTTATCAACATTTTATTTTTAATCGGAATATTGATAATTGCCGAAATAGCCTCATTCGCAATGGGCTATAAAATGCAATACGGATTCATTATGAATAAAAAAGCCACTTTAGATTATATGGTTTCAAGATATTTTGTTGATGCATCAAGAGAATACTACGATGTACCAAACAAAAAAATGCGTCCGATTGCAGGTGAAAATTTCAAAAAAAATCCGATTATCCTCTTTGGCTGCTCGGTTACATACGGAAATTTGTTAAAAGATAATGAAAATTTTTCGGGAGTTCTTTCAAAAATCACAAAACGCCCCGTATATAATATGGCAGGTGACGGTTGGACTTTCGTACACATGCTGAAAAATCTTCAATCCAATCCGACAATTGAAAACATCAATCCTGACTACATTATTTATACTTACATAATCGACCAAAAAAGAAGATTATTCTTTTATCAAGGTTGGCCCCACGACACAGGATTGTACCTCAGATATAAAATCGACAGACACAACAAACTCGTCGAAGTTAAAGAAGAATACCCCCTCTATTGGCGTTCTGCGTTCATTAAAACTATGCAGATTTTTATTCAACAAGTTAACGTCCTTAATACAGAAAAAACATCAAAACTAATGCTCCGCATTTTGGGCGAAAGCGTCAAAATTATGAAACAACGCTACCCTCACGCAAAATTGATAATGCTGTTGTATGACGATCCGGATTGCGAACGAGGAGCAAGAGAGATTTATGACAACAATTATTATCTCTCGCAAGATGAATTAAAAGCCATAAAAAATATGGGATTTGAAATCGTTAATATCGAAGAAGAAATGGGATTTCCGACTTGCACCTTTGAATACAAAGTCGATAACCACCACCCGTCTGCAAAATTTTGGAATGAATTTACTCCGAAATTGGTTAAAAAATTTAATATGTAATTTTGTAATTTTGAGGAACAAAAACACAAGTATGTCGGATTTATTGTCATTGCGAGCGTAGCGAAGTGATAAACGAAAACTATCGAGAAAAACAGATACTTCGGCTAAAGCCTCAGTATGACAGAAATCACAATGATGATGCTTTGGTTGACTAAAGTCAACCCTACTTCTATGCGGTTTAATCAAAAAAATATTGG
>SAMEA104315428__coassemble_790_pt1 | contig 48766 bp, 40 predicted proteins | sample SAMEA104315428__metabat2_low_PE_039 | metagenome-assembled genome bin SAMEA104315428 (sample SAMEA104315428) | gut metagenome | biome: Monkey gut; feature: monkey-associated habitat; material: faeces | place: China | collected 2013
GACGACTTCCGCCATACCTCTTGTAAGCAAGGCACCACGGGCATTATCGCCAAGTCCCATTTCTCCCGCAAAACCTGATGCGATTGCGATAACGTTTTTCAAACTTCCGCCGAGTTCAACACCGACAACATCGGCATTGGCGTAAAGTCTGAATTTGCCAGCAACATTTAATTGTTTTTGTGCTTTTAATGCCTTGTCCATATCTTCGCAAGCCACAGATGCCGCCGTCGGCAAGCCCATAAGAACTTCTTTCGCAAGCGTCGGTCCCGACAAAATTACGGGCGAAACATTCGGCAATTCTTGCTTTATGACTTCCGACATTCTCATCAACGAGGGCAATTCCAAACCTTTTGATGTGTTAACCAAAATTTGTTCATCTCGAAGTCCGACTTCTGCAATTTGCTTTGAAACTGCTCTAATCCCCGAAGTTGCAATAACCATAAGGATATAATCCGCATCTGAGATAGCCTCTTTTAAGTCCGATGAAATTTTAGTCTTGGGGTCTAATTCAACAGTGACGGGCTTTGTCGTCTTTTTTTCGTTGCGAAGTTCGTCGGAAATATCTTGTTCACGTCCCCAAACGCACACTCTGTCGAAGTTTGGAGTTAATAATTTTGCAAGGGTAAGTCCCCAACAACCGGGCCCTAAAACAGTCAATTTCATTATTATTCCTCGCTTTCAAATACTTTTCTGACTTCTTCTCTGTCATCAAAGTGAATAGTTTTATCTTTTAAAATTTGATAATCTTCGTGACCTTTGCCCGCAATCATCACAATATCATTGGGTTTTGCGATTTTTTTGAGCATTTCGATAGCCTTGCCTCTGTCAGGTTCGACAAAAACCCGTTTCGGGTTCACCGTCTGAATTCCAGCCATAATGTCGGAAATAATCAAATCAGGGTCTTCGCTTCTCGGATTATCGGAAGTGACAACGATGATATCGGCTTTTTCGTCTGCAATTTTGCCCATTTTCGGACGTTTCGTTGCATCTCTATCCCCGCCGCAACCGAAAAGACAAATTAATCTTGCATCGTCTTTTTTCAATTCTGCCGCCGCTTTGAGGACATTTTCCAAACCATCGGGGGTGTGTGCGTAATCGACAATTACGAGCGGGTGTTTGTGAACCGCCTCAAATCTGCCTGCTACGCCTTTTGTACCCTCTAAAACTTTGATGATTGTATCAATATCAACTCCATTTGATTTTGCCGTTGCAATAGCCGCTAAAGTATTGTAAACACTGAACATTCCGTTCAATTGCAAATCAACGGGCTTTTCCGTATTTTCAAAACAGAGAGTATATTTTGCACCGTGCATTGAAAAACTGATGTCTTTTGCCTTGAAATCAGCGTTTTTCTTGATTCCGTAAGTTACAATTTTTACGCCTTCGGGAACTGCTCCGATAAATCTTTCGGCATATTCGTCATCGGCGTTAATAACTGCCGTTGCTCCTTTTCCCAATCCACGGAATAAAATTGCTTTTGCTTCAAAATAATTATTCATCGTAATGTGATAATCGAGGTGGTCTTGGGTTAAATTTGTCAAAACAGCCGTATTCCAAACAGTTCCGCCGACACGATTTTGTTCTAACGAGTGAGAACTTACTTCTGCGGCAATCGTTTTAATTCCCGCATCGACTGCACGTTGGAGCAGGTGTTGAAATTCGGGGGCTTGCGGGGTTGTGTGTTTTGCTTCGGCATAATTGTCCGTGCTTTTGAATTTAAAACCTAAAGTGCCGATAAGCCCGCATTTTTCGTTATTTGCTTCAAAGATTTTTTGCAAAAGGTGAGTAACCGTTGTTTTGCCGTTTGTTCCCGTAACACCAATCATATTAATGCTTTTCGATGGGTGTTCATAAAAAGTTGCCGCTAAGTCAGCGATTTGATGGCGGGTTGATTCGACTTTGATTTGCGGAATGTCAAAATCCAATTTTCTTTCGACCATAAGTGCCACGGCACCGTTATCTATCGCCATTTTGGCAAAATTGTGTCCGTCAGAATTTTCTCCGACCAAACATACGAAAATGTCGCCTTTTTGCGTAGTTTTTGAGTTATAGGAAATTCCCGTAACTTCTGTTTCTTTAAAATTTATGCTTGTCGCATTATTTATTCCCGAAATTAATTTGCTTAATAACATATCCTGCTCTTTCAATTTTTCTTTTTACGATTGATTTTGCCGTTATTTGCGGGCTTTTTGGGGTTTTGAACTTTTTTTGATTTTTGGTCAAAACCAAACAATGATTTTTTTTGATTTTTTACATTTTTCTTTTTGTCGTTTTGAGGGAAAAGCGAAAATTTATGCAATGCCTTTTGTTCTGCCTCAATTTCGAGTCTTTCGGCTTCCAAGTCGGGCAACGGTCTTGTGCAAGCCTTAAATCCCGAGCCGGGGTATTTATCGCTCTTCAAATTCAAAATTCTTGCAACCTGTTTTGCAACTTCCGCAAAGACAGGAACGGCAACGGTTGAACCCCAAATTTCCCAACCTTTTGCAGAGTCAACTACGACGTAGATAACGACTTGCGGGTCAGATGCGGGCAAGTAGCCGACTGCTGAGGTGTAAAGTTTATCGGTATAACCTTTTGCACCTTCCATTGTTTTTCTTGAAGTACCTGTTTTTGAGGCAACTTGGTAATTTGACAAGTTCAACGGCAACTTCGTTCTTGAAGTACTTTTTGTCAAAAATTCCGTTACAAGTCGTGCCTGTTCGGGTTGCATTACACGAACTTTTTTAACGTGTTTGGGCAACTCTTCTTCGGGGTATTTAACGACGTGCGGTGTGACTTTCAAGCCATCGTTTGCGATTGCTGCAATTGCCGATACCATTTGAATACAAGTAACCGAAGCACCGTAGCCGTAACCCATTGAGGCGTGTCTTGACATATCCCAAGTTTCAGGTTTCGGTAAAAGACCCGTCGATTCTCCGGGGAGGTCGATTCCTGTTTTTTGACCGATGCCGAATTTATACAAACTGTTATAAAATTCCCTCGGTGTCATCAAAAGTGCAACCTTCAAACTGCCGACGTTACTTGAGTGTTGGAACAAATATTCCATGTTTATATCTCCGGGGTAAGGGAATTTGTGGTAGTCGTAGTTTGAAATTGTCCAACCGCCGATTTCAACCCGTCCCGAGTCGCAAACCGTTGAATTTCTGTGGATTTTTCCGTTTGCAACCGCTGATGCAACCGTCAAAACTTTAAATGTTGATCCCGGAGGAAATACGTCCGAAAGCGTCCAGTTTTTGAGTTGCAAGTATGTTGCCGCCTTAAAATCGTTCGGATTGTATGTCGGATAAACCGCATAGCCCAAAATCTCGCCGTTATTGGGATTCATAACAATTACGGCACCTCTCAGGGCTTGTTTTTCCATAATCATTTTTAAAAGTTCGCTTTCGCAAACGTGTTGAATAGCCGAATCGATAGTCAATGTAACGGTTTTGCCGATTGTCGGAGAGGTGATTTTTTCAGGGTCTGTTTTAAAATCATAAATAACATCGCCCCCTCGAGTCGTTTCAATTACGATATCTTTATCGACTTTTTCAAGTTCTTTTTTCATCGTAAATTCAACGCCTGCCGCAACATCGGCATCTGCATTATAATAGCCCAAAATGTGTGCTGCCATTGTGTCTTGAGGATAAACACGACAATTTTTTCTGTCCGTACTGATTTCCCGAAGTCCCAATTTACGCATATTTTCAACCGTCGGACGGTCGATGTCTTTTTTCAAAAGAATAATGTTATTCGGATTATTTTTGATAATTGTTGCGACTTCTGATTCAGTCATACCAAGGTATTTAGCGATTTTGTGAGCAATTTCCTCGGGAGTATGGTCCATATATTGTCTGTGGACGTAAACATTGTAGGAAAGTTGGTCAGAGGCAAGTTTTATACCGTTTCTGTCCAAAATCGAACCACGCATGATGAATTTTTTAGCAATACGTTGAGCCTTAGCCTTTTTGGCATAATGTTTAATATCAAGGATTTGCACCCCGAACAAATAAATCGCCAACAATGCCGCAAAAACGGTAAAGATTATCTTTAACCAATTTAACCGATTGTTGAAAACTTTTATTCTGTCTGAATTATTATTATTTGTCATTATTTTTGTTTCGCAGTAGTCGTTTATCCCTTGCAATCATAGCACATCGGACAAAATCAGGTGAAAAGTTAATCTATCTTAATCAAAGCAAAAATTTTCGGCTGGAACCTAAAAACCCAATGACCATCTGTAATAATTCGGATAAAAATTTTTCTTCTTTATCGGTTTTTCACTGACGGGCAACTCTTCTCCCATTTCTATTACTTGTGTCGCTGTATCAAGGTTGCCGTGTTGTTTTACAAGGTTTTCGACGTTATGATACGACATCAGATTGTCCATCTTGTTTTGAAGTTCGATATTTTCGTTGTTAAGTTTAATCGTTTCGCTGCTCAATTTCGACAGGCGAACTTGTAAAAGCGTTGTGAAGTAATAACTTACGAACATTACAATCATAATCACCGCAAGCAAACGACAAAGTGATTTGTTGAGTTTTGAGAGTGTATGTTTTGGTTGCTTTCGTTCGTATTCTTCAGGTGTCAAAATCTGCTCCTTACTTAATAACTTTTGCAAATCTTAATTTTGCCGAACGTGACGGCGGATTGATTTTCAACTCCTCTTCCGTTGCCGTCAAAGGCTTTTTCGTTAAGATTTCCAATTTTCCGTTTTCGTGAAATCTTGCCGAATTATCTCGGAAGAAGTTTTTCACAATTCTGTCCTCTGCGGAATGAAATGTTACTGCTGAAATTATAGCACCTGTTTCCAAAACGGGCAGAATGTTTCTTAATGTATCTTTTATGTTATCAAGTTCGCCGTTGACCTCGATGCGAATTGCCTGAAAAACTCTCGTTGCAGGGTGAATTTTGCTCTTTACTCTCGGGGTCGATTTTATTATCAATTCCGAAAGTTCGCTCGTTGTCTTAATCGGCGACTTTTTTCTCTCTTCAACAATCGCTTTTGCAATTCTTTTGGAAAATCTTTCTTCCCCGTATTCGCTGAAAATTCTGACCAAATCGTCCTCACGATAGTCATTTACAACATTATAAGCAGAAAAATTGGCATCTTGATTAAATCTCATATCCAACGGGGCATCTTTTTGAAAAGAAAATCCTCTTTCCCCGTTCGTCAACTGATAAAATGATGCTCCAAAGTCATAAACAACCCCGCCTGTGATTTTTTCAACACCCATTTCATCAAGATGTTCCCGAATATTAACGTGGCTGTCTTTTATGATTTTAACATTGCTAAACCCTTGCAAACGCTCGCTTGCAGCCTTAATCGCATCGTTATCGACATCAAAAGAAAATAACTTTCCGTCGGGCATGATTTTTCCGGCAATAATCGCCGAATAGCCGCCCCCGCCTAACGTTGCGTCAACATAAACTTTTCCGCTTTCAAGACAAAGTGCCTCTGTCGCTTCTTTTGCCATTACCGGAAAATGTTTGAACTCAGCCATTATTCTTCAATCTCTGCAAGTTTTTCAAGTTTCAACTTTTGGTCGTGTTCCATAAGCAAGTCAATCAACTCGTCCAAATCGCCGTCAATTACTGTCCAAACGTTGAGGTTGTGGTTAATTCTGTGGTCGGTCAATCTTCCTTGCGGGAAGTTGTAAGTTCTGATACGTTCCGAACGGTCGCCCGTTCCGACTTGTGAACGTCTTAAATCCGTGATTTCCTGCATTTGCTTTTGGCGTTCCAAATCGTACAATTTTGCTTTCAAAATTTGCATTGCACGTTCTTTGTTTTGCAATTGAGAACGTTCTTCCGTACAGAAAATCATAATTCCTGTCGGTTTGTGGTAAAGTCTTGCAGCTGTTTCAACCTTGTTTACGTTTTGTCCGCCCGCACCGCCTGAACGTGCTGTGGACATTTCGATATCTTCGGGGCGAATTTCGACTTCAACATCGTCAACTTCAGGCATTACCGCAACTGTTGCCGTCGAGGTGTGAACTCTGCCTTGCGATTCCGTTTCGGGAACTCTTTGTACTCTGTGAACGCCTGATTCGTATTTCAATCTTCTGTAAATGCTGTCACCCTTAACAGAGATGATTACTTCCGATACACCGCCCATTTCGGATTCCGTTTTGGACAAAACTTCCGTTTTCCAACCCATTTTATCGGCGTATCTCATATACATTCTCATCAGGTCGCCTGCGAAAATGTTCGCTTCATCACCGCCAGCTGAACCTCTGATTTCAAGCATAATGTCCTTGTCGTCCATCGGGTCACGTGGCAATAACAAAACCTTCATCTTTTCTGAATATTCTTCGATTTTCTTTTCATTTTCAGCAATTTCAGCCTTTAAAAAACCTCTCATTTCTTCGTCATTTTCGCCGTGAAGCATTTCTTCTCCGTCGTCGATTGCTTTTTTCGCTTCTTGCCATTTGTGATAAAGTTCAACGGTTTCTTCCATTGACTTTCTTTGCTTTGAAAGGTCACGGAATTTGTTGTAATCTTGGATTATTTCGGGCTTGCTTAAAATTTCACCCAATTCGGTATATTTTTCTTCAATCTTTACGATTTTATCAAGCATTTCTTCCATTATTCAAGTCCTCTTTTCGCCTTTCGTCCGCAAGATTTATCTTCGTCACAAAAGCCTGATTTTTCACATTTCGGTACTAAATATTCTTTGAGCCAAGGTTCGGTTTTGATGAGTTCGTCGCACATCATTTTTACCATCGTTCTGATTTCCGCTTGTGCTCTTGTGCAAAGTCTTAAATTTGAAAGGTGAATTAACTCTCTCAAATTCAAACTTGCAACCATTGATGTTGCGGTTGCATTCGGCAAAATCATTCTTGCATCTTCCGCCTTAATGCCTTTTTCCGTCATTTCAATGTAAAATTTCGTCGTTGCTGCCATAAATTCGTCGTATTTTTTCGCAAGTTCTTCATCTTTTGCGACAGAAACGGGTACAATATAATCAAATTGGTCTTTTTCCTGCACGTAACGTTGTGATTTTTGTGAAAAAGACATCAATCTGTGTCTGACAAATTGGTGCGAGCATGCCCGAGAAATCCCGCTTATAGCGTATGAAACCTGAATATGCTCGATTGTGCTGTAATGACCTGATGAAATAACTCTCTTGACCAATTTCAAGGCTTTTTCAGGGTCATTGGCATTTTCACTCTCGTTGATAGTTATCGGAGAATCGGCAGAATAACAAGTTCTGCAAGCCGTGTAAATAGTTTGGAGCATATTTTCGGGCTTGGAGATAATTTTAACTTGTACTGTAACCTTGTGATTTGACATTGTAACCTCTTTTATACGCAAATACCCGCCTTAGAAGTGCGGGTATCTTCGAAAAACCGCTATGCGGCTTTACAACATTTATTTTTGTTGGTAACGTTTTTTAAATCTTTCAACACGTCCTTCTGTGTCAACGATTTTTTGGTTGCCTGTGTAGAACGGGTGACAGTGGTTGCAAATTTCAACCGTAATATTGTCTTGAATTGAACCGGTTTCAATTTCATTGCCGCATACACATTTGATAACTGTTTTTTTGTAATCCGGATGAATATCTTTCTTCATGATTTTTCCTCTACTGTTTTGAAAAACTTTTCTATTTGATTATAAACACCTAAAAAAATTATATCAAGTAAATTGTAATATTTTTATTCTATTTTTGTGAAAACATGTTTAAAAATTCATGTTTTGTGGTAATATAGTATAGTTGAGCGTAAAAAAGAAAACAGGGAATAATATGAAAACTAAGAAAAAAGCAATGACAATGGCAGAAGTTTTGGTTTGTCTTGCAATTGTTGGTATTTTGGCAATGTTATTGATTCCTATTATCACCAAAACAACTCAAAATAAAGAAAAATTTCTTTACAAAAAAGCAATGAACACAATGCAAAACGCTGTTTCGGCGGTTATGAACGAAAACGGTGTAGTTAACTCCGCTAACTTCTTCCCCGATTTGAGTAACAACGGTGGCGATTTGCAAAAAGCAATCGGTTCAAAAATGCTTCTTATGGGCGGTTACGGCGGTGGTACATCGTCTGATGACCCGACGTTCCGTTCTAATGACGGTATGGTTTGGTGGGATTTGCCCAAGCAATGGCCGGCTGGTGAGGATCACATCGATATTACGGTTGACGTAAACGGTAATGGCGGACGTAATATTACGACTGTTGCCGACGGTGAAGGTGCAGTTGTTAACCCTGACCGTTTGAAAATCCGTTTGATGAAAGACGGACGTGTTATCGTTCCCGCTTATGACGAAGGTGCTTCTGATGATTATGATTGGTCATTTGAACGTGAATACCTCTTGTCACAAGATTTGAAAAACGTTACAACCGACCAAAACGACTTGTCGGGCGATTCAAAACGTGTTCGTTAATAAATAATCCTAAAGATTTTAAAAAAGACTCGAGAAATCGGGTCTTTTTTTATCCCAAAAAGGATTGTATAAGTTTTTTGCTTATGTTATCATCTTCCATAATCATTAAACTATCATTAAGAAAGGACTATTTTAATGGAAGCAAATGAAAAAAAAGCAACAATCGGTATTATTGGCGGAACGGGTTTCTATTCTTTCTTCGCAGGACAAGAAGTTGAAGAAATCAACATGGAAACACCTTACGGCAAACCGAGTGACACAATTACAATCGGAACTATCGGACCTCACAAAGTGGCATTTTTGCCCCGTCACGGTCTTGACCACAGATTTCCGCCCCATTTGGTAAATTACAGAGCAAATGTTTGGGCTTTGAAATCTTTAGGCTGTGAAAGAGTTATTTCTCCTTGTGCGGCAGGTAGTTTTCAAAAACACGTTGAACCCGGTTCATTCGTTGTTCCCGATCAATTCGTTGATTGGACAGACGGACGTAAGAGCACTTTCTTTGAAGGACCGAAAGTAATTCACGCAAGTGCTGCTAACCCTTACTGCCCCGAGTTGCGTAAGTTGGCAATCGATGCTGCTCACAAAAACGGTATCAAAGTTCACGAAACAGGTACTGTTGTCACTATCAACGGACCTCGTTTCTCAACTAAAGCAGAATCTCAATTCTTCACAAGACAAGGTTGGGAAGTTGCAAGTATGACTCAGTTCCCTGAAGTTCATCTTGTTAAAGAACTTGATATGTGTCCTGTAACAATTGCCCTTATCACTGACCACGACTGCGGTTTGGAAGGTGATGTCGAACCTGTTACTCACCAACAAGTTTGCAAAATCTTCAATGAAAATATCGACAACCTTAAAAAGATGTTGATTACATTGATTGAAAGCATACCTGCTGACAGAGCAAATTGCGATTGCATGAACACTTCCAAAACATCATAGTTATAGATTAAATTCTGTCGCCGCATTTATTTTGTGGCGGCAGATTTTTAATTTGAGGAGAAAAAATTGGGTTACCTTATTTACAGTGTTATAAGAAATCTTTTTAATGCAACTTATTTCATTTTAATCGTAAGTTGTTTTTTGACGTGGTTGCCCAACATTAATTGGTACAATCAACCGTTCCGTTTTTTGAGAGAATTCAGCGATTTCTTTTTTCTCCCTTGCAGAAAAATTGTACCGCCGATTTCGGGCATTGATTTATCGCCCATCGTGGCATTTATTGTTTTGCAAATCATTGAAACCGTATTTTTAGGTTTGGTCAGAATGATTTTCCATTTTTAATTCGCTTGAGTTCGAAGCGGAATATCCGAAACTGTTATCGGGACAAAGTAGTGTTTTGTTGCGTTAGCAAGTTTTCTGACGCTGTAAACAGCCAATTCCTTGTCGCAAGTCGGTGAAACCATTATGCTTTTGATAATTGAAGTTGTTTCCGCATCGGGTAATTCGTGTTCGATATGCGGAACGAAAATTCCGTTTTGAATTTCAAATTCGCAAGCCTCGTTGTGGGAGTGGCTCCTTATCCCTAAAACAATCCGAAATTCGCTCTCTGCAACGAATGCGGGGTGTTTTAAAAATACGCTGTAAATTTTGAAATTATCAATAATATCCCACAAAACGACCTGTTTTTCTTTACCGTTTTTGGCTTCTTTATATTTTTGGTTGTAGTTTAAAATTGTGTCTGTCAGCATTTTATTTTGCTTTTCTCTGTCGTAGCAAACCTTTGCAAATGCTGAAAATTCATATCCTTTTGATTCCACGCTGTCTTTCAATTTTTCGGTTGAAAAAGTTATGCCGTAGCCTGTTTTATCTGCCGTTTTGGTGTAATTATTCCAAAGACTGAGGCAGTTTTTTTCCGTCGAAAGACAAAAAACATAATATTCCAAACGGGCAAAAATCTCGCTTTCCTCGTCATAATAGGAGTTGCAGGTCATATATTCCGCTCTTGCCAAAATCTTTTGGTAAAATTCGGGAACCAAAAATTCTTTTATTTGTTCCAAAATCTCCATAATCAGTGAGTATGTGTATTTCATCTCACTTTTATCGTTCAAAAAATAAATGTTTGAAAACCAAAGATGATTGCTTTTCAAAATCCCTTTGAGGGCTTTGGGCGACGTGTAATGGTATAATTCTTTCGGGAAACCGCTTTTGCCTGAAACCTTAAAATAATCGTAATTTGTCTTTTTCATTAAAACTCCGTCGCTATACTTTTATTATAACAAATTTTGATGAGAAATACATCTCAAAATTGCTGAAAATATAGCCTATGCTTTCTTTTCAAGTTCTGCCTTTTCGGCTTTCCTTTGCTGCTCTTGAAGCATATAATAAATATTTTTCTTTACATAAACATTATTAGCAAACGACAAAAGTGCCGAACGTACTAATTTTGAAAGATTTGTTCTTTCTTTTTTACTGTTCGCTTCGGCAAAATCTCTCGTGCCAAACGTTACATTCAAAACGCTTTCCAATTCTTCCGCAAAAAAATTGTATGCTCTGCTCAAAGAATACTGTTTCGTTTGCATTTTAATCAAATTTCCGATGTCAGAAATGCTCAAAACGTTCTTCAACACACCAATTACTACCAAATAAACAATGTGGCTTTTAGAATATTTTTTGTTATTCGGAGCGGCAATAACCTTCTGTTTGACATAGTTATTCACCATTGTCGCCGTGATTGTCTTTTCTTCCCCCGGAATTTCAAACGGAGTAAGATATTCTTCCAAAATTCCGATTAATTGATCCATATAAACATCAATCTTCGGCAATTCTTCGTATCTTGGGCAATGGTATGCGGCTAATTTTTCGTTTTCTTTTTTCTGATGTGTAGTGTATTCGTTTACCATAACTGTTTTTATTATTATATAATCTCGTTTTTTTGTCAAATTACGGGTCTGTTTGCGTCGCTTGACATGGTTTTCAATACAAGGTATTATAGTTACAGAATATAGTATCTCTTAGAGATTTTACATTTTTACAGTCACAACACCCGCCGGCTTGATTTCTTTTTTCCCAAAAAGTGTGTAACTCAAGCCTTTTCGGGTTTGTTTTTTTGTGCCTGCTAAAATTGTGCGTAAAAAAAACGCTCCTCGAGGGAGCGTTGTGTTGTCAAAATGTGAAAAAAGGATTATTTGAATAAAGAATTATTTTACTGAAATTTTCTTTACAGAATCTTTTTTGTTTTCTTGTTTCTTTGCCAATGTGATGTGCAAAATACCGTTTTTGTACTCACTTGTTGACTTTTCGTCATCAATTTCTTGTTCAAATCTGATTGATTTTTCGTAGTTGCCGTATGTAAATTCTGAAATGTGCAAAACTTCATCTTCCGGCGATTCTTCTTTTTTTAATTCTGCTTTAACCGTCAAAACGTTATCTGAGAGTTCGACGTTGATGTCTTCTTTGCTCATACCCGGAAGCATGAATTTTACTTTGTATTCTTTTTCGTTTTCCTTAATTTCGCAACAAGGACGGAAACCTTGAGCATAGTTATCTCTTACCAATCTTTCCAAATTGTTACGAAAACTGTCAAATAACATTTCAGGTTCTCTTTCTATAATACCGAATCTCATAATTCCTCCTTGAGCATTGCTCTTTCATTTCTTACATTATTGTTATAGCACCGTTTTCGGACGAACATGATTTCTTTAACCAAATATTAACTTTTTAATTCGGATTTGATGTTATTTTGGAACAAAATTGGTCAAAATCCCCTTGCTGCAATGTTTTTTAGAAATGAAAACATTGTTAAAAAATAATTAAAATCCCCCCTAAAGCCTGACAGTCGCTCTGATTATGCTGATTTTAACCCCAACAATATTTGCTCTTCTGTATCGTCGGGGTCAGTCCAAACTTGGGTTGAAGCCTTTGCAATTACAGGCTCAACGACATCTCGTTTGTGAACAGCAAAGTTTACATCGACAAAATTAATTCTATCCAACTCCTCAATGACTGTATCCTCCGCAATTCGGGCAAAATTTCTCTGCCGGTTTGACATTGTCGTTTAAATCGAGATAGGCGACTCGCTTCACCCCGCAACAAGAACAACGGACAAGGTACCATTTTACGACAATAAATTGACCGCAATCAGGACAGTACGCTCCGTTTGTGCTTATTGGAACTTTTGAGTGGCGGCAGCCTTTTAACGATTTTATAAACTCTGAAATCAACATATTTTTTTTATAATTATTATTTTATTTTTGTCAATTTTTCTGAAATATATTAATTCCGCATCAAGGTCGCATCAAAACCGCACGGGAGCCGCAACGGTGAAAATCCTCGTTTTTATGATTGCTTTTCATAAAAAAGAGCGACATTTCTGCCGCCCTTTTTGTTTCGTTTGATGTTATCTCACAAATTATTTTGAAGCACCTGCTTTTTCGATAATTTCTTTTTCTACGTTTGCAGGAACTTGTTCGTAGCACTTGAATTCCATTGAGAATGTACCACGACCTTGAGTATTTGATCTCAAGTCTGTTGCGTAACCGAACATGTTTGCAAGAGGAACTGTTGCTCTGATGATAACGTTTCCTGTATTGCCTTGAGGTTCTTGACCTTCAACACGTCCACGTCTTCTTGAGATGTCGCCGATAATCGTACCTGTAAATTCATCAGGAATTTCGATTTCAACTTTCATCATAGGTTCAAGAATGCACGGTTTTGCTTTACGGCAACCTTCTTTGATAGCCATTGAACCGGCAATCTTAAATGCCATTTCTGATGAATCGACTTCGTGGTATGAACCATCGTAAAGTTCAACTTTAACGTCAATCATCGGATAGCCTGCTAAGATACCGCCTTCGAGGGCTTCTTCCATACCTTTTCTTGCAGGTTCAATGTATTCTTTCGGAATAGCACCACCGACGATTTTGTTTTCAAATACAAAGCCGGCATTTTCTTCTGCTTTTGAAATTCTGATTTTAACGTGACCGTATTGACCTTTACCACCTGATTGACGAGCAAATTTGGAGTCTTGGTCTGCACTGCCGAGGATTGTTTCTCTGTATGCAACTTGCGGTTTACCTACGTTAGCGTCAACTTTGAATTCTCTGAGCAAACGGTCAACGATGATGTCGAGGTGAAGTTCGCCCATACCTGAGATGATTGTTTGACCTGTTTCTGTATCAGATTTAACTCTGAATGACGGATCTTCTTCAGCCAATTTTTGAAGAGCAATACCCATCTTATCTTGGTCTGCTTTTGTTTTAGGTTCAATAGCAACTGAAATAACCGGTTCGGGGAATTCCATTTTTTCAAGGATAATCGGTGATTTTTCGTCGCACAATGTATCACCTGTTGTTGTATCTTTCAAACCGACTGCTGCACAAATGTCGCCTGCAAATACTTCTTGAATTTCGTTTCTTTGATCAGCGTACATTTGAACAAGTCTTGAGATACGTTCTTTTTTGCCGTTTGTAGCGTTCAAAACGTATGAACCTGAAGTCAATTTACCTGAGTAAACTCTCAAGAATGTCAAACGACCTACGAACGGGTCGGTCATAACTTTGAATGCCAATGCTGCGAAAGGTTCATCGTCTGATGAGTGTCTTTCAACGATTGTACCGTCTTCGAGTTCACCTTCGATTGCTTTTACGTCGAGCGGTGAAGGTAAGTAGTCGATTACAGCGTCCAACATCAATTGAACACCTTTGTTTTTGAAAGCAGTACCGCAAGTTACGGGAACGATTTGGTTTGTGCAAACTGCTTTTCTCAAAGCCTTTTTAAGTTCAGGAACTGTCGGTTCTTCACCGTCCAAGAACTTCATCATCAAATCGTCATCAGTTTCAGAAATTTTTTCAACCATTTCTGCTCTGTATTTTTGAGCCATTTCAAGCATATCTGCCGGAATATCCTCGTCTTTAATATCAGTACCGAGGTCGTTAGTGTAAATTTCTGCTCTCATGTTCATCAAGTCGATAAGACCTGTGAATTTGTCTTCTGCACCGATAGGAAGCAAGATAGGAACAGCGTTTGCACCTAAACGAGTTTTGATTTGATCAACAACTCTGTAAAAATCTGCACCTGTTCTGTCCATTTTGTTAACGAATACCATTCTCGGTACTTCGTAACGGTTTGCTTGTCTCCAAACTGTTTCTGATTGTGATTGAACACCACCTACTGCACAAAATACTGCAACTACACCGTCTAATACACGGAGTGAACGTTCTACTTCGACTGTGAAGTCAACGTGACCCGGGGTGTCGATGATGTTAACTTGGTGACCTTTCCATTGAGCAGTTACTGCTGCTGATTGGATTGTGATACCACGTTCTCTTTCTTGATCCATAAAGTCGGTTACTGCTGCACCATCGTGAACTTCGCCGATTTTGTGGGTTTTACCTGTGTAAAACAAGATACGTTCGGTAGTTGTTGTCTTACCTGCATCAATGTGAGCAGCAATACCGAAGTTTCTGATTTTTTCTAAAGGGCATTGTCTTGGCATTTTTGTATTCCTTTATTTAACTGTAATATTTATTAATTTTGGCGACAAATCGCCAATAAAATCTTCGCATAAACATAAAAAAAATACAAAATAATTATTTATTCCTTGTTACAATTCATTTTTTTATTCCTTTTACCGTTTTTTCTTTTTGCGTTATAATTGTGCCGAAAGTGTTACATAAAAGTTAGGATTGTTATGAAGAAAATTTTTATTGCAGACATAAAAAATTATGAAAACCAAAAAATTACGCTTCAAGCGTGGCTTTACAACAAACGTTCAAGCGGAAAATTACATTTCCTCCAACTCCGTGACGGTACCGGAGAAATTCAGGCGGTAGTTTTTAAGGGCAATGTTTCGGAAGATGTTTTTGCTCTTGCCGATAAAATTACACAAGAATCGTCGGTTGAAGTGACGGGTACAGTTAAGAAAACAGACCGTGCAAAAATCGGTTTTGAAATTGACGCAACAGATGTTAAACTTATCTGCGGTTCTGAGGATTACCCCATTACCCCGAAAGAACACGGTCCTCACTTCCTTATGGAACACAGACATTTGTGGCTCCGTTCGTTGAAGCAAAAGGCTATTTTGAGAGTCAGACATAGAATTATCAAGTCAATCCGTGACTTCTTTGATAATCACGGTTTTACGCTTGTTGATGCTCCGATTTTCACGCCGAACGCTTGCGAAGGTTCGACAACTTTGTTTGAAACTGATTATTTTGACCAAAAAGCATATCTTTCACAAAGCGGACAACTTTATATGGAAGCCGCTTGTGCGGCAGTCGGAAAGGCATATTGTTTCGGCCCCACATTCCGTGCCGAAAAATCAAAAACCCGTCGTCACTTGACTGAATTTTGGATGGTTGAGCCGGAAGTTGCGTTTATGGATATTTTTGAAGATATGGATTTGGCGGAAGAATTTGTCGAATACATTGTCCAACAAGTCGTTGAACATTGCCGTCCCGAACTTGAAACTTTGGAACGTGATATTTCAAAATTAGAAAATATCAAACGTCCGTTCCCGAGAATTTCTTACGACGAAGCAATCGAAATTCTCCACAGAAAGGGTAATGACACCCCGAACGGTGAAGATTTTGGCGGTGATGAAGAAACTCTTATCTCGGAAGAATTTGACAAACCTGTTATGATTCACCACTATCCGATGAGTGTTAAGGCTTTCTACTTCAAACAGGCAGAAAACGGCAAGGCTGCATGCGTTGATATGATTGCACCTGAAGGTTACGGTGAAATCATCGGCGGCGGTCAACGTGAAGAAAGCATTGATAAGTTGATGGCTAAGATTAAGGAACAAAACTTGAATCCTGAAACATTTGATTGGTACTTGGATTTGAGAAAGTACGGCTCCGTACCGCATGCAGGTTTCGGCTTGGGTATTGAAAGAACGGTTGCATGGCTTTGCGGACTTTCACACGTAAGAGAAACAATCCCGTTCCCGAGGCTTATGGACAGATTGAAACCGTAGTTCGGTCAAAGTTTGGGTTTTAACCGAAACAAAGGTTTAAAAAAAGGCGATGTCATTTGGCACCGCCTCTTTTATTATTTATAATTTTTATAAATTTTTAATGACTTCGTCTGTAAATTCGGTAGTTGTTGCGTTTCCGCCCAAGTCTGCCGTCAAAACTTTACCCTCTTTTAAGGTTTTCAATAACGCATTTTCAATTTTTTCCGCAGTATCACGTTCGCCGATATATTTCAGCATTTCAACCGCAGAAAGCAGTAATGCCGAGGGATTTGCCTTATTTTGCCCTTTGATATCGGGTGCCGAGCCGTGAACAGGCTCAAATACCGCACATTCAAGTCCGATGTTTGCCCCTCTCGCAAGCCCCAAACCGCCCGTCAATCCTGCCGTTAAGTCAGAAACAATGTCGCCGTACAAGTTCGGCAAAACCAAAACGTCAAACTTTTCAGGGTGCTGAACAAGTTGCATACAAAGGTTATCAACCAAAATTTCCTTATATTCAATATTCGGATATTTTTCCGCAATTTTTCTGCAACATTCCAAAAACAATCCGTCGGAAAATTTCATGATATTTGCCTTGGAAACAGCATGGACAGTCTTTCTTCCGTTATCAACAGCATATTTAAAGGCAAATTCCGCAATTCTCTCGGACGCCTTTCTTGTAATGATTTTGATACTTTCAGCCGTATTTTCATCGACCATTCGCTCAATTCCCGCATACAAATCCTCGGTATTTTCCCGAACAACCACCAAATCAACATTGTCAAAAGGAGTTTTAATGCCCTCAAAATTCTTGCAGGGTCTTAAATTTGCGTACAAATCAAGTTCTTTTCTGAGTTGAACATTGACGCTTCTGAACCCCTTGCCGATAGGAGTTGTGACGGGTGCTTTCAGGGCAATTTTATTCTTTTTTATTGAGTCGATAACTCTTTGCGGTAAAGGTGTTCCCTCTTTTTCCGCCACATCGGCACCTGCCGTTTGAATATCCCAATCAATCTCAAGTCCTGCGGCGTCAATAATTTTTATAACCGCATTGCTGATTTCGGGACCGATTCCGTCGCCGTTAATTAAAGTTATCGTTCTCATAATTTTTTCCTCATCTTATGAAATATAAAAATTCGTTCAAAGCCTGTTTTGCAAACGCAATTTTCATAATTCGTCTGGAAAGTTCTTTCGGTTGTTGGATTTTGACGATTTTGACATCAACTCTGCTCGCAAGTCCAAGATACATCAGACCAACGGGTTTTTCGTCCGTTCCGCCCGTAGGGCCTGCAATTCCTGTTGTTGCAATCGCAAAATCGCAATCTGTATTTTTCAACAAACCCTCAACCATTTCTTTTGCGGTTTCAGGGCTTACTGCTCCGTGCTTTTCGAGCGTTTCGGCAGAAACACCGAGGTATTTCATTTTTGCTTCGTTTGAATAAGTTACAAAATTCGCCATAACATACTCGGAACTGCCCGAAACATCGGTCAACAGAGAACTTACAAGACCGCCTGTACAGGATTCCGTGACTGCCACGGTTTCCCCTTTTTCACGCAACAACTTCCCGATAGTGTTTTCGGGAAGATAGTTGCCTGATAAAATTTCTAAAATTTTTGAGATATTTACAAAAAATTTAAGCATTAGTGTGTCGGAACATCTACTCCTTGTAAGAACATCAGATTAATCGTTTCCCCTTGATTCAAAGTCATATCGTTGCCTTTTTTGAAAACGTCAACAACTTGGTCGCCGATGATGTACAAGCCTGAAGTCGGTACGGACAAGAGTGAACTGAACGGTGTAAGAACATATTTCGGCCAGCCGTTCCACGCTTGATCGCCTGTGTTAATACCCCATTGAGTCATATTGATAATGATTTTTTTTGCGTTTTGCACATTTTGTTTACTTGCGGTTTTGTAATTTCCGCCGTGACCCAAACCGCCGTCAGCCGTCAAAATGTCTGTCGAATGTATTGCCAAAGATACGGGAATTTGGTCCCCCATCGGGCTTACGAGGTGGTCAAATTTAACATAAACAGTTGCGTCTTTTGAGAGCATTTTTTTCGGCGTAACGCTTCTGACAGAGCCTCTGATGATGGTTCCTTTCGGCAAAATCATCTTGTCGCCCGCAACGATGTCTGCAATCGTTGTAACGTTGAAACTGTCATAAACTTCTGATTTTGATGAATCAATGCCGTCAACTGTTTTTACCGCAATAACCGTGCCTGCGGGGATATGTTCGCTACTGACATCTGCTTTTAAAGGTGCTGCGGTGACTGATAATCCGCTCATCACTGCTATTGTGCATAAAATTTGAAGTAATTTTTTCATATATTTTCTCCGTTGATTATAATTCTGAAATAGACGTTTTCCCGAATTTTGCGGACAAATCGTCGATGTGATGAAGTACATAGATGTAAGATTCAAGATTTTTTTCGTTCAAGTCAATCATTGAACCCCAATCTGTTCTTCCGTGGTGTGCCGCAATCATTTTGGCAATTTTTGGGAAGCCGTTTACCATACAATTCGTAAATCCCCATTGTGAGTGGGAAATCCACGTCGTGTAAAACTCTTCCGCATAATCAATTATGCCCGATTCCTTATTAATCGTGTATTCAAAAATTTTGCCGAAATCGTGGATTATGCTTGCTGCAACGACTTCATCCCTGTTTAATTTTTTCGGGAACATATCAACAACTTCGTCGGCAATTTTCATACATTCGTAAGAATGTTCAAGCAAACCGCCCAAATAGTTGTGGTGCATAAGTTTCGCCGCAGGCATTGTTTTAAATTCTTCTTCGTGTTTTGTGAGCAAATCAGCGATAAATTTTTTAAGTTTTTCATCTTTAAACTTAGTCACCCGTTCACAAATTTCGTTAAACATTTTGGTCTGTTCATCATCGTCAAGTCCGAATTTCGCTTCTTCAACAACGTCAATGTCTGTAACCAAGCAGTTATTGTATTTTTCGTTGTATGTTGCGTGAAGCAATTTTATTTTGTTTCCGCTGCGGAACATCCAGTCCTCGTGGCGTTTCAGGGTTTCTTCCCACATTATGCAATTGAGTGTTGTTCCGTCTTCTGTATTTTTTGCCAAAAGTTTGCCCATTTTTGAGCCGGCTTTTGTGTCGCCGATTGAAAAAGTGACAACTTCATATATTGCGTTTAAATCAGGCATTTTACCTCTCCGTTTTTTCTTTGAGATTATAACATTTTAGAGAGATTTAGGGCAAAAATTTAAACTATTCCATAATATCGCCGATTTTCAAGGAGATTGAGGCATAAAGTTTTGTAAACAACTTTGTGCTGCCGTATAATTTTATCCCCGAAAATTTCATAATTTTTTTATCGCCCGCAACAACGCAAAAATAATCGTCCCCTTTTTCAACCAATTTTCCTTGTCGTTCGCAAGTTTCATCAATAATTTCGTGTTTTTCAAAGGTAAAAAACCGATTTTTGTGAGCAATGTAACACTTTGACCATGGCAAAAATGCTCTGATTCTTCTGTCTAGCGACTCTGCGGTATGTTCAAAATTTAAAAGGACATCTTCTTCCGTAAATTGCGGTTGGTATGTAGCCAAGTCCTCACGCTGATTTACGGGCAAAATCATTTCACTTTCCATTTGCAAAAGCAACTTGCCTACTTCCTGCCCTGCAACCATACAACATCTCGTTTTTAGGCTTCCGCCCGTGTCATCGGGTTTAATTTCGACTTCTGTCTGCTGCAAAATCGCACCCGTGTCGTAATTTTCGTCCATCAAATGGAATGTCACTCCTGTTTTGGTTTCTCCATTGAGAATAACTTGTGCGTAGGAATTCGGACCTCTGTATTTCGGCAAAAGTGACGGGTGACAATTGATTGTGCCGATTTTGGGGATACTGAAAGTTTCTTTTTTGAATTTTTCTCCCCAAGAACCCACAAAAACAATATCGACATTGAGCCTGATTAATTCTCGTCTGAAAGCCTCGCTGTTTACGCTTGTCGCCTTAATTTCGTACAGTTTGTAACCGTCAAGAAACGATTTGTCTTTGCTCGGCAAAATTGAGTCTTTTATTTTCAAAAACCAAGGTTTGTATTTGACTTTGTCGTAGCGAAAAACTCCGACGGGCTTGTAACCTGCGGAAATACAGCCTTTTATGAGTTGTGCAAACATTTCGTCATATCCGACTATTACAACTTTTGTCATCGGGTGGTTGGTTTCCTTAATATAATTGTTTATACTTGCATAATATTTGTTTTGAGTTTAGAATATAACTTGATTATATCAAATTACAAGAAAAAAGAGAAATTCTTTTTTCGTTTTCGGGTTCAAATCGGAAAATCAAATATAATCAGAAATACGACACTTTGCGTATTCTAAATATCAAAAAAAGATATTACAATACCGAAAGAGAGTCAGAAGAAACGGGAAATCAAGTTTGGAAAACGGTTTTACAGGTTTAAACAGTTCAAGACAGTCATCAGTGGCGTTAGAGAGAATTAACGACGTCGCTTCGCACATGTTTTCGCAATACACGGATTACAGAAATGCCGGTGCAAATGCTGATGTGATTTTTGAAGAAATTTACCAAAACATGAAATCCGTTTCGGACTATTTCAAACAAACTTTTTCTGCACGTGGTGTTTCGGTCGAAAACATCAGATGCGAAAGAGATTCATCAACACAGTCCATTGTTTTGTCCGTTTTGTGGCGAAAAATCGGCTTTACCCTCGCAACAAATACATTGCCCTCTTATGTTGAACAACGTGGCGGCAAGAGAATGACGTGTTACCGCATAGTTGCAACTAACGGTGATTGCAGCAAAATTATCAAAAATAATCCCGAAGATTATGTCGATAAATTGTTGAATGACGAAGTTGCCTCTTTATACGTTCCGTCAAGCAAAAGCGATGCTTGCGAGTTGAGAGCGAGATTTTTGTCAAATGATATTTTTACTTTGACACACCAACAGGCGGCGAAGGAATTTTTCTTGAAAGTTGTGGAATATATCTGCGGTGGCGGCACAAAACACCCCGAAAGAGAATTTTCTTCTCAATTTATTAATCAATTTGGACGATTATATTAATTTTAGGTTTCAGTTAAACTTTGTGATATGAAACAAATAGAGAACGTACGAAATTTTTGCATAATTGCACACATTGACCATGGTAAATCGACCTTGGCAGACCGTTTGTTGGAAAAAACAGGCACTATCGCAAAACGTGATATGCAAGACCAACTCCTCGACACGATGGACATTGAGCGTGAACGTGGCATTACGATTAAACTTAATGCGGCAAGAATGAATTACACCGCTCAAGACGGCAGAGATTATGTTCTCAACCTCATCGATACCCCCGGTCACGTCGATTTTTCTTATGAAGTTTCACGTTCGCTCGCTGCGTGCGAGGGTGCGTTGCTGATTGTTGACGCAACACAGGGCGTTGAGGCTCAAACCCTTGCAAACGTTTATCTCGCAATGGAACAAGACCTCGAAATTATCCCCGTTATCAACAAAATCGACCTTCCGTCGGCAGATGTTGAGGGTGTTCGTGCGGAAATTGAGGAAATCCTCGGTATTGACGGCGATATGGCAATTCCCGTCAGTGCAAAAGACGGTACGGGCGTTGAAGATGTCCTTGAGGCTATCGTAAAATATGTTCCAGCACCAGAGGATACTTCGGATAAACCCTTGCGAGCATTGATTTTTGACAGTGCTTATGACCAATATTTGGGCACGGTTTGCTATTTCAAAGTCGTTGACGGTTCAATCAAAAATGGTGATAAAGTCCGATTTATGGCGACAAACAGGGAATTTGAAATCGTTGAACTTGGCTATCTTAACCCGAAACGAGTTCCCGTAAAAGAACTCAAAACAGGCGATGTAGGTTATCTTGCGGCGTCAATTAAGGAAATTACAAGATTTGTTGGCGACACGGTTACTCACGTTGATAATCCTGCAACTGAACCGCTTGAAGGATATAAAGAAGCTCTTCCAATGGTATTCTCGGGCTTGTATCCTGTCGAAAACGACCAGTATGCGGATTTGAAAGAGGCTTTAGAAAAATTAAAATTAAATGATTCAAGTATTACGTTTGAGCCTGAAACCTCGTCGGCATTGGGCTTTGGCTTTCGATGCGGATTTTTGGGTATGTTGCACATGGAAATTGCACAAGAAAGACTTGAGCGTGAATATGGCATATCGCTTGTCACCACTGCTCCGAGCGTAGTTTATAAGGTTCACAAAACGAATGGCGAAGTCATTGATATCGACAATCCGGCAAACTTGCCTGATGCACAGTATCGTGACTATATTGAAGAACCTTACGTAAATGTAAACATCATCACACCCAATGAATTTGTGGGTTCTCTTATGGAATTGTCACAAAGTAAGCGTGGCATCTTTAAAAATATGCAATATCTTGATAAAATAAGAGTGAACTTAGAATATGATATTCCGTTGAGTGAAGTCATTACTGATTTTTATGACCAACTCAAATCACGTTCCAAAGGTTATGCAAGTTTGGACTATGAGTTTTCCGATTATAGAAGAGGGGACTTGGTGAAACTTGATATAATGCTTGCAGGAGAAGTAGTTGACGCTTTGAGTGCAATTGTTCACAAAGATAATGCATTCTACGTTGGGCAAAAACTTACAACAAAATTGAAAGACATCATTCCAAAACAGATGTTTGAAGTTGCAATTCAAGCGGCAATCGGCGGAAGAATTATCGCAAGAACAAACATAAAAGCAATGAGAAAGAGCGTTTTGGATAAATGTTACGGCGGTGACATTACCAGAAAGAGAAAATTGCTTGAAAAACAAAAAAGAGGTAAAAAGCGTATGAAAGCGGTCGGACGGGTAGAAGTTCCGCAAGAGGCTTTCATGGCGGTATTAAGTTTAGAAGAAGAATAACAGTATCACAATAAGCAGAAAACGAAAGGTACGAAAAAATGCTGACAGACAAATGCTTAACAATGATTCTCGCAGGCGGAGAAGGGAAAAGACTTTATCCGTTGACGAGGGACAGAGCGAAACCGGCGGTTCCGTTCGGTGGTCGATACAGAATTATCGACTTTGTAATTAACAACTTTGTAAACTCGGGATTTCACAAAATCAAAATCCTGACACAGTACAAATCAGACTCATTGAACCTTCATATTACAAGAGGTTGGCCTTTGTCACCGATTATCGGACAGTACATTGACCTTGTTCCGGCTCAAATGAGAACTGACGGACATTGGTATCAAGGTACGGCTGATGCGGTTTACCAAAACCTTACTCACATCTATGATGAAGACCCTGATTACGTTTGCGTATTCGGCGGCGACCACATCTATAAGATGGACGTAAGACTTATGCTTGATTACCACAAGACAAAAGAAGCAGCATTAACTATTGCCGCAATTCCTATTCCGATTGAAGAAGCAAGCGAATTCGGTATTATTGAAGTTGATGACGACTGGAGATGTACAGGTTTTGTTGAAAAACCGAAAGAAAAACCGAAAGCAATCCCCGGAAGACCTGATTGGTGTTTGGCTTCAATGGGCAACTACATTTTCAACAAAGACAAACTCGTTAATGAATTGAAAATCGATGCTGAACTTGAAGATTCAAACCACGACTTCGGTAAAAACATCATTCCGAAAATGTTGAAAGACGGAGAAAGAATTTTCATCTACGACTTCACGACAAACGAATTTGATGGAATGACTCCGACGGAAAAAGGTTATTGGAAAGATGTCGGAAGCATCGACAGTTATTGGCAAGCAAACATGGACTTGCTCGATTACACACCTGAATTGAATTTGTACTCAAAAGAATGGCCGCTCAGAACGTTCAACTACAACTTCCCGCCGGCAAAATTCATTTGGGAAGAAGGCGACAGAATCGGTATGGCAACAAACTCAATGGTTTCAGAAGGCTGTATCATTTCAGGCGGCAGTATTTCAAGATGCGTACTTTCACCGCAAGTCAGAATTAACTCATTTGCAAACGTTACAGGCAGTATCTTGATGGAAAATGTCAATATCGGTCGTCACGCTGAAATCAAAAAGGCAATCATCGACAAAAACGTTGATGTTCCGCCTTATACAAGAATCGGTTTCAACCGTGATGAAGATATTGCAAGAGGTTTCATCGTTTCAAACGGCGGCGTAACCGTAGTTCCAAAAGGTGCTAAATTGTAAATTGTTGTAAACATTCGAAAAGCCTATCCTGATTGGGATAGGCTTTTTTGTTACTAAACATTATCTTCGTGTTATAATTTTGCTATATTTTAAGTTGTTTATGTTATAATTTTTGTTGTCAAAACAACACAATGTGTATTAAAAAAGGATAAATCCATGGAAAATAACGAGAATAAATCAAAAAAGATTAAAAAGATAATAATTATTGCACTAATTGTAATAGTTGCACCTATTGCGTATCATAAAATTTCGGCAGTAATCGGCGGTCAAATGATGGCTAAGATGATGAGTATGCCGACAAAAGTTGAAACGGCTACGATTGCAGAGCAGGAAGTCAACGAGTCAATGGACTTCGTCGGACGTATTCAGGCTCCTAAAGAAGTCAAGATTGTTTCTCGTGTAAGTGGTTGGTTGCAAAAGAAATATTACCAAGATGGTGATTATGTAAGAAAAGGACAACTTTTGTTTCAAATTGAACCTGATGAATACATTATTGCCGTAAAAAATGCGGAAGCGGCATTGAGAAGAGTTCAGGCAAGTTACGAAAATTCACTCGTTGAATTGAACAGGGCAAAAGAACTTGTTAAGGGCGATTATGTGAGCCGTTCATACTACGATCAGGCATTTTCAAAATATGCTGCCGACAGAGCATCTGTTGATGCTGCAAAAGCAGATTTGGCAAAGAAAAGACTTGATTTAAGTTATACAAAAATTTACGCTCCGTTTGACGGCAAAATCGGTGAACTTACAATCACTGAGGGCAATTATGTTAATGCACAAGTCGGCGAACTTGCAACACTCGTTACGATTGACCCTGTTTATGCAACATTTACCGCAAAACCCGAAGATTTGGAAAAATACAAAAACGGTAATGACCATAACATTTTCAACAATGTCGATGTTGCTTTGAAATTTGCTGACGAAAGCGTTTATGACGAATCGGGCAAACTCGATTTCATGGATAATCAAATTGATAAAGATTTGGGAACGTTGACAATGAGAGCAACTTTCTCAAACAAAAAACACGAATTAATTCCGAATGACTTTGTCAGAGTAATTGTTACGGCAAAGAATAAAACAACTGTTACAACAGTTCCGCAAGAAGCGGTTTTGGAATCTGTAAACGGCAAATACGTTTGGATGATTGACGAAAACGGTTGTGCAAAACAACAAGATATTGAAGTCAGTGGAACGATTGATAAAAATTGGATAGTAAAAAGCGGCTTAAAAGCAGGTGATACGATTATTTCAAGCAATATTCAAAGTATCAGACAAGGCTCAAAAGTTCAAGTTATAGAACTTACGGCTGAAGAAAAAGCGGAAAAAGTTGAAGCAAGAAAAGAGGCTGATAACTCAAATATGACGCTTAAACCTAACCAAAAGAAAAAGAATGTTGATAAGGAATAATCAATGAGTAACGAAGATAATAAGAAAAAAGATTTATATTTTTTCATTAAACGACCGAGATTTGCAATGGTTATCGCAATTTTCATATCGATTGTCGGTTTGATTGCGATGTTGACTTTGCAACTTGAAAAGTATCCTGATGTTACCCCGCCGCAAGTTTCTGTTACGGCTAATTACACGGGTGCAAGTGCGAGCGACGTAGAATCATCGGTTGCGTCGTTGATTGAATCACAGGTCAACGGTGTTGAAAACATGCTTTATATGACATCAACATCTTATGACCAAACTTATAACTTAACAATTTACTTCAAGGTTGGTACCGATAAGGATATCAACCTTGTAAATGTTCAAAACCGTTTGCAACAGGTAACACCTAAGTTGCCTGAAGAAGTAAAAAGACTTGGTATTACGGCGGTTAACAAGGTTAGCGGTCCCGGTACGGGTACATTTAACTTACGTTCTGAAGATGGTTCGTGGTCACAACTTGACTTGACCAACTACGCAAAAATCTTCTTGGTAGATGAATTTAAACGTGTAGAAGGTGTCGGCGACGTTGCGGTTTACGGTGCGGGCGATTATTCAATCCGTATTTGGCTCGATGCTCAAAAAGCAGCGAAGTTGAAAGTCGGTATGTCAGAAATCGTTAAGGCGATTAATGACCAAAACACACTTGTTGCGGCAGGTTTTTTGGGTCAAGAACCTGGGGATAATCCGCAAGAGTTGAAATTGACATTAAGAACACAAGGTCGTTTGGAAGATCCGAAACAATATGAAGATATTATTATTAAGGCAAATTCAGACGGTTCACAAACGAAGTTGAAAGACGTTGCAAGAATAGAAATGGGTTCACAAACATACGACGGATTTGGTATCGTAAACGGTGATCCTGCTGCGATTATTCAGATAGTCAGACTTCCGGGTGCTAACGAAATCAGCATTATGGACTTGATGGAAAAGAAGATTGTCGAAATTGAAAAAACATTGCCGACGGGCTTGAAGATTGAAGTTATCAACGATGGTACGAAATTCGTCCGTGAGTCAATCAAGGAAGTTGAATTTACCGTATTGATTACGTCAATCATTGTTATTTTGATTATTTTCGTATTCTTGGGTGATTGGCGTTCGACATTGATTCCTTGTGTAACAATTCCTGTGTCACTTTTGGGAACATTCGTAGCCCTGCCTCCACTGGGTATGTCAATCAACCTGTTGACGTTGTTCGCAATGATTTTGGCGGTTGCGACCGTAGTCGATGATGCTATCGTTGTAATTGAAAACGTAAGGCGGCACATTGAAGAGGGCAAAGACCCTGTTACGGCAACGCAGTTGACGATGGAAGAAGTTGGCGGTGCGTTGGTTGCAATGGCGATGGTATTGATGGCTGTATTCGTCCCTGTTGCGTTTATCCCCGGATTGTCGGGTATGATGTATAAGCAATTTGCGGTATTTATTTCAGTATCAATTGCATTGTCTGCGGTTTGTGCGTTGACTTTGTCACCTGCTATGTGTTCAATTGTTTTGAAAGCACATGACCCGAACAAAGTTCCGTCAAACCATTTCACAAAATTAATTGATGTTATGTTCAATTCTTTCAATGTACATTTTGAAAAATTGACAGAAATTTATATGTCATTTGTAAGAAAATTTGTTCATAACCAAAAACTTACATTGATAACATATTTTGCGATTATTGCGGTTTTGGTTGGAGAATTTATGTATATTCCGACAGGCTTTATTCCTGATGAAGACCAAGCGGTACTTATCGGTCAGGTAACATTGCCTCCGGGTGCTTCAATTGCAAGAACAAAGGCTGTATGTTTAAACATTAACCAACGTATTAAAGATATTGAAGGTATCAAATATACAATGACCTTTGGTGGAAACGGTCCGTCCAACCTTGCGTTTGTCATCGCTGACTTGCACGATTGGGACGAACGTCAAGTAAATCCTGTCCAATGGGTTATCAGAAAAATCCAAGGCAAACCGACAGATTTGTCTGCAAACGGTATTAAAAAACAAATTACATCAAGAATCAGCGGCGTTGTAAACGAAGGTCAGGCGATATTCTTCTCACCTCCGGCAATTAGCGGTATGAGTATGTTAGGTGGTTTGGAATTCCAAATGCTTTCGAAAGGTGAATACTCTTATACTGACTTGGATAAATACTCAGGTATGTTGCAACAAGCAGCATTACAAGATAAGGACGTCGATTACATTTATACGACATTCCAATCGAGTGTTCCTCAATACATCGTTCAAATTGATAATGACAAAGTTCTCGCACAAAACGTTGATTTGCAAGAGTTGTATGCAACTTTGGCAGGTACTTTGGGTACGTATTATGTAAACGACTTCAACAAATTGGGTCGTGTATATAGAGTTCAAGTTCAAGCGGAAGAAAAATACAGACGTTCGGCAGAGGATTTAACAAATATTTACGTTAAGAATAAAACGGGCAAAATGGTACCTGTTACTGCAATGGTAAAACTTGTTCCTTCAGTAGGACCTGCAGCGATTACAAGATACAACCAATATAAATCGGTTCAATTCAGCGGACAACCTGCTAAGGGAAGAAGTACCGGTGAAGCGATGAAAGCGGTTGAAAACCTTGTAGAAAGCGTACTTCCGAGAGATATTACGTACGAATGGTCTGGTACTTCGGCACAAGAACGTGAATCTTCGGGGCAAACGGGCGTCGTTATTGCACTTGCGTTGTTATTCGTATATTTGTTCCTTGTAGCATTGTACGAAAGTTGGACAATTCCTGTTTCGGTAATCCTGATTGCACCTGTTGCGGCAATCGGTGCGTTGACATTCCAATTGATGATTAACCAATCTTTGGACTTGTATTCACAGGTAGGTTTGATAATGTTGATTGGTTTGGCGACAAAGCAGGCAATTTTGATTGTTGAATTTGCGAAAGTTGAACACGAAGAACACGGCTTGAGCGTGGAAGATGCGGCACTCAAGGCGGCACATTTGAGATTCAGAGCAATTATGATGACAGTAGTTGCGTTCGTCCTCGGTGTATTGCCGATGGTAGTAGCGACAGGTGCCGGTGCAAACAGCCGTATTTCAGTTGGTTCAACAGTATTCGGCGGTATGATTGCGGCAGGTACTTTAGGTACGGTCTTGACTCCTGCTTTCTATGTAGTTGTTCAAAATTACGTAAATAAAGTTATGGAAAAAAGAAAAAAAAGACATCAAAATATTGATAGTGAACAAAAATAAAAATTCTTCGAGGAAGATATGAATAAGAAACTTATAACAACATTAATATTGTCATTGGCGGTAATGTTACCGACTGTGGCGAATGAAAATAAAACAACGGAAAAACTTGAAAAGGTTGCAATCCAAGAGCAAACCGATAATACGGTTGAAGGTGCAAAATCCGACGTCAAGTCGGAAACTTTGCCCAATATTGACGGTATGAAAGAAGATTTGAAGAACAGTTCAAAAAATTCAACTCAAATCGACTCGGCAAAGTCAATTGCGGACAAAATCAACGCATCTCTCAAAAAAGAAGAATATCAATCAGAAGTTGCAAACGAGCAAGTCAGTCAGATTGTGACGGTTGATGATTGCGTTAAAATCGCACTTGCAAGTCACCCGTCAATCGTTTCGGCAAAAAGTTCTGCTGAAATTTACAAGACGAAAATTGCACAAGCGTGGTCGGCATATTTCCCGAGAATAGGCGTGGGTGCTGAGTATTCAAGAAATGATATGCTTGTAACGTCATTTTCACCTCCGTCGCAAACTTACAATATGTTCTATTTGCCGACTGTTTCAGCAAATATGAAATTGTTTGATTTCGGTAAAACAAAGGCTGAGGCTGATATTGCGAAAAAGACTTATGAAGCATCGGAAGATAATGTTCAAAAAAGCATCAACGATGTTATTTATAATGTCAAAAAGTCTTACTATAACTTGCTTTACGCTATGCAACAAGAAAAAGTTATGGTAGATTCCGTACACGATTTTCAAGTTCACCTTGAACAGGCAAATGCTTTTTACAGAATAGGTACGAAGGCGAAAATCGACGTTTTGACGGCAGAATACAATCTTGGCAAGGCGAAACTTGACCTTATCAAGTCGAAGAACACGGTAAAACTTGCTTATGCGAGCGTAAACAATGCAATCGGTCAACCCGAATTTGAAAATTATGCAATTGATGAAAACCTTGAAACAAGAACGTACGAGGTTGCATTGAATGACATGTTGAATACGGCATTTGAAACTCGTCCGGAATATTTGGCAGCGAAGAAAAAGGCTGATGCGTCAAAACTTTTGGTTAAAGCATCAAAAAGAGCATTCTTGCCTGATTTGAACGCATTTGCATCATTCCAATACGGCGGAAGAAACCCCGGAAAAGATACGGGCTATCAATTCGGCGGAAATTTATCTTACAGCAACTTTAACGGATTGTTGTTAAAGAAACAGGTTGATGAAGCGAAAGCGACTGCAAATAAAGACATTGCTGACTTGGAAAACACAAGACAATCGGTTTACCTCGAAGTTAAACAGGCGTATATCGACTTGCAAAACGCAAAAGATTCAATTCCCGTTTCACAACTCGCTATGATGCAGGCGAAAGAGCAATACGACCTTGCAAGCGGCAGATATAAAGTCGGTCTTGGCGATGCGGTTGAACTCAAAGATGCTGAAAATACTTACCGCAAAGCACAACTTGAATATTATTCAAACTTGATGAATTATAACATTGCGGCGGCTAATTTGGAACGTGTTACGGGTGCTCCGATTGCGGCAACTGTCAATGATACGGAAAATCAAGACACAAACGAAAATACATAAAATCAGGCAATTATGAACGAAAAGGAACAAAAAAGTTTGCAGGCTGTTCAGGCGGATTTTATTTCGACGGTCAGCCATGAACTAAGAACTCCGTTGACGAGTATAAGAGGGTTTGCAGATACGCTTTTGACATCGGGCGACAGGCTTACCGAGGAGCAAAAGCAAAAGTTCCTTTTAATAATTAAAGAGCAGGCAAATCGGTTGATTAAATTGACCGAAAATTTGCTTGCCGTTTCAAAGAACGATGTCGAAAAATTGGTCTTGAAAAAGGTTAATATTGCTCCGTTTGTGGAAAATTCCGTTAAACTTATTGCCGCTCAAAGTTCAAAAAATCATTTTAATTTTAAAGTTGCAAAAAATTTGAGCGAAATTTTGGTCGATACGGATAAATTTCAACAGATAATTTTGAATATTGTTGAAAATGCTCACAAATATTCCAACGAAAACACAGATATTGATGTTGAAATCGCACAGGACGATAAGTCTGTAATCATAAGAGTTTCTGACGTCGGTGCCATTATTGACGAAAAAGATAAGGACAGAATTTTTGAAAAATTTACAAGACTTTCTACCCCGTTAACGCAAAAAACGCAAGGTTCGGGGCTTGGCTTGTTTTTGACAAAAACTCTTGTTGAGAGAATGAATGGCACGATTTGCACATATTCAAAAGGCGAAAAGACAGTGTTTGAGGTAAAATTCCCGATTGCGGAAATCGGCGACGATGTTAAGGCGAAGATGAAATAATGCAAGAAGCAGTTTTGATAATTGACAACAGAAAAGAGCAGGCACTCAAAAACAAACGTACGCTTGAGAATGCGGGTATAAGCGTTTATCTCGCATCGGATTTGACGGTTGCGGAGATGATTTTTCCCGAGATTGAGCCTGATTTGGTTGTGATTTCTGACGGAATAAGCGAAAAAACGGCTATTGCAAAGATTAGAGAACATTGCAAATCCATTCGTCCCGTTATTGTTGTTTTGTCGAAATCGAGCCACATGCAGGATAGGGTTGACGCTTTGAATTTCGGAGCAGACGATTTTATGAGTGAACCGATTGCTTCGAGCGAGTTTTTGGCAAGGATTCAGGCACATTTAAGACGTCATTTTGAAACGGAAACGGACTCTGTAACAGGACTTGCAAACCAAAGAATTTCTTTTAAATATTTTAAAAGAGTGATTAATTCTGATAAAATTTGGGCTGCAATGTTAATTGGAATAAATAATTTTGAGCAGTATAAGGAAATTTACGGCGAACTTGCGGCGGAAAAAATGAAACAGACTTTCGGTGCAATTGCCCAAAAAGCCCTCGGTGACGACTTTGTCGGCATTACGGCAGACGGCGAATTTTTGGTAATCACAACTCCTTTGAAGGCGGAAACGATTGCGAAAGGTTTGGTCAACGGGTTTAATTCTGCGGCGAGGAAATTTTATTCGACGGAAGATGCCGAAAAAGGCTTCATAACGCTTTATGGCGATGATATGCCGAACAGAAAAATCAATCTTGTTTCGATAAGTATCGGGATAATTTCTAATGAATATCGAAAAATCAGAGGCTTGAAGCAGGCTTTGCACTCGCTTATTTCGGTAAAAAACATTGCCGAGGCGAACAAAACGTCCTCTTATATTTACGACCGCCCGAAACTTGTTGCGGAAAATTCGGTTGAATTAAAGGATTATAATGCCAAATTGTTGATTTTAGAGCCTGATTATGCACTTTCGTTTTTGCTTGAAACAGGTGCGAAGATGCGTGGTTTCGAGGTTAAAACGATTAATAAATTTGAGGAAGCGACAGATGATTTTATTCCGTCGGTAATAATTCTTGATGCAGGCGGTGCGAACGAGATTGCCGATTTTGAAATATGTCGGAAATTTAAAAAAGATGCAAGATTTAAAAATTCAAATATAATAATGACATCGGTCATTCATGATAAAGACTCGATTTTAAATTCGGGGGCAGATTTATATTTGCCGAAACCTTATGAGATTTCGTTTATTTTTGAGTGGGTGGAACGATTAATGACCAAATATAACAGTTAAAAGGAGCAATAATGAACTTCAAAATCAAACAAATCTCAGTGACGGAGATTAAATCGGATTTATTGATTGTAAATTTATTTGAGGGAACAACTCTCCCCGGAGGGGCAACAGGTGCGGTTGACAAGGAATTGTCGAACGTTATTTCTGATTTTGTCATCAAAAAAGAACGTTTTACGGGTGAATTTGGCAAAATGTATGTTCTTCCCGTTCCGAATCATAAAATTTTGACAAAAGTTTTGATTGTCGGCTTGGGTAAAAGAGATGAATTTACACTCAACAGACTTCGTGTTTTGGCATCGAAAGTTATCCAAAAAGTCAAAACAATGGAAAATGTTAAAAATGTTGTTTCAATGCTCCACGGTGCAGGTTGTGCAGGATTTGACCCCGCCGCTTGTGCAAAAGTTATCGTTGAAGGCACGATGATTGGCGGATTTTCATTTGATAAGTATAAATCAGATGTTAAACCCGCAGTAGAAACATTCACTATTGCTGAATTTGACAAGAAAAATTACGATAAAGCAGTTGTCGGATTTGAAAAAGGTTTGTTAATCGGCGACACAATCAATTATGCAAGAGAATTGATTAACGAACCTGCTCAAAACGTTACTCCCGCATACCTTGCTAACCTTGCGGAAGATTTGGATTTGGACGAAGTCAAAATTTATGAAAAAATCGATATCGAAAATATGCAAATGGGTGCATTTGCAGCAGTTGCACAAGGTAGTGCCCATTCGCCGAGATTTATTCACATGGAATATATGCCGAAAAAGGCGAAGAAAAAAATCGTTATTATCGGTAAAGGTATTACTTTTGATGCGGGCGGTTTGAACTTGAAACCCGCAAGTTCAATGCTTACAATGAAAGACGATATGTCAGGTGCAGCAGCGGTTCTCTCGATTATGAGAAACATCAAAAAATTCAAGCCGAATGTTGAAGTTCACGCATTGATTGCCGCTTGCGAAAACATGCCGAGTGGTTCATCGTACAAACAAGGCGACATTGTAACGGCAATGAATGGCAAAACAATCGAAATCGACAACACAGACGCCGAAGGCAGATTGACTCTTGCCGATGCACTTTGTTATGCTCAACAACTCAATCCTGACGCTATCATTGATATTGCAACACTTACAGGTGCTTGTATGGTCGCTTTGGGAAGCGTCGCTTCAGGTATTTTGGGCAACAATGACGAACTCGTTAAAAAATTGATTAAATGCGGTGATGAAAACGGCGAAAGACTTTGGGAAATGCCGATGTATCCCGAATATTTTGACACTCTCAAGAGCGATGTTGCTGATATGAAAAACTCGGGTGCAAGAGGCGGCGGAACAACAGTCGCAGCCTTGTTCCTACAAAATTTCGTTGACAGCGAAACACCTTGGGCTCACATCGATATCGCAGGTACTTCGGTTATCGACAATGCAGTTCTCGAAAACCCGAAAGGTGCGACAGGCGTTGGCGTAAGAACTATTTTGAATTACATTTTGGGAGATTAATTCCCTGAAAAATTGAATATCAAAAAACCGCTCGATTGTTGAAATCAGGCGGTTTTTTTTGAGAAATATTTTAATTAAGTGGGTTGCTCAACTTTTTCTTCTGCGTGATTTGCATTTTCGTAACCTGTAAGGTTTGCAACTTGTTCACACCATTGGTCGATAATTTCCTGTTCACTCAATTCCCAAGAAATCGGAGTTCCGATATTGACTTTGATATGACCACGATGGAAAATATCCCATTTTATTTCTTCCGTACCGGTAATTCCGACGGGGAGAATGTCGCTTTTAGCCATTTTTGCAATAGCCACAAATCCGCCTTTGATGTCGTGAATTTTTCTGTCTTTTCTGATACCGCCTTGAGGGAAAATGCACAAATGCCAATTTTTTGTTTTGAAAATATCTTTTACGGAGCGGATTGTTGCAATTTCGAGTTTTTCACGATTTACCGAAAACGCTCCCAATGAAAGGATTGCGTCCCTCATTTTTGTTTCAAACAATTCTTTTTTCGCCATAAAAGTCATAGGACGGGGCACCGCCGTGAAAGAAAGGTGCGGGTCAAAATATGAAATGTGGTTCGGAGCAACGATTATGCGTCTTTTTGGCACATTTTTACGCCCTTTGACAGTAATTTTGTAAAACAATCTCGTAATAGGCAAAACAATCAAAAACGTTGATGTTAACTGCCATAAATAAGTTTTCCAATTTAAACGAGATGCGTCTATTCTCGCATAGTTTACTTCTTTTTCGTTTGTATCTTTTTCATTAGCCATAGTGTTCGTCCTTTTGTTATGCGGGTTCGTATTCAAGCCCTGACATAGCCGAGATTGCCTCGCACCATTTTTTAATTGTTTCGTCAACTTCGCCGTATGGAATCGGGTCGCCGACTTTGATTGTTATTTTTTCTTTGTGAAATCCTGTCGATTTCGGGTTTGTGTATGAGATTGAAACGGGCATGATATCTGCCTTTGTCGCTTTTGCAAGTGCAACAAATCCTCTTGAAACTTTGTTTATTTTTCCGCTTGCATCACGTGTTCCTTGCGGAAAAATAGCCAATTTCCAAAAAGTTTTATTTACGTTAATGGCAGTTTTAATCGTTGAAACCTCGAGTTTTGAACGGTTTACGGAGAATGCACCGCACCAATCCATAAGCCATCTGCTGAAAAATGTATCAAACAACTCAGTTTTTGCCATAAAAGCCAAAAACTGACCGCTTGCCATGGCGATAATAAACGGATCCCAATTCGATAAGTGATTTGCCGCCACAATGTACGGTTTGTCCGTTTTCAATTTTTCTTTTCCGATAACTTCGATTTTATACAAAAATCGGACATAACTTCCTAAAAATACCCGCAAAACCAACCAATACGTGACTGCACGCCATCTGCAAAAATGTTCGGGAGGAAGTTTGGAAAATTTCTTTTCCATATATTTTTTAGTTAAAAACATTTTAAAAATCCTTTTGATAATGATTTTATCATAAAAAATAAAACTTTTCCCGAATATTAAGCGTTTTACAGATTTTCGGTATAATCAACCCCGCCGAGTGCTTGGTATAAGCCAATCATCGCAATTACGGAGTTGATTTTAATGACACTTCTTGTTTTTTTGTTGCCTCAATATTATCAAGGTGTGATGCACTATACGGCATCATTAACGGGTTTGGCTTTGGCAAGCCGTGTTGTTGCGTGCGTAGCGTTGTTTTTTATTGGAAAACTTTGCCAATTGTACGATTTAAGTCTTTTGATTGCATCGGGATTTGTTTTCATCAGAACTTCAATTGCGATGTGTGCAAATTTGAATTTGCAATCTTCTCCGACGGCGATAATTCTTTCAAACATTTTGTTCGGAATAGGCTCTGTATTTGCACTTGTACCGATTTCGGCTCTTGCTCTCGGAACTTTGCCTAAGGACAAAATTCCTGATGCGGCAGGTATTCACAGTTTGTCGAAATGCGTTACGGGGTCTATGTTTACGTCACTTGCTTCAAGTTTTGCGATAAGTTTATCTCAAGTCCATCAAACATATTTACTTAAAAATATGAGTGTCTATAACCCTGTATTTGTAAAGCATTTCAGTGTTTTGAAGGGATTTTTTATGTACAATTTTCCCTCAATTTCGGCAGAAAAAAAGCAAATGCGATGTTGTACAAACAACTTTTGGTTCAGGCAAAATTGTCTGCATTTGCCGATTTGTTCCAATTTGCGGCACTTGTAACATTTTTGGTAATTCCGCTCGTTTTGCTTTTGAAAGTTGATTTTTCAAAGCAAAAATAAAATTATAACGGTCGGCAGTTGAAAAAAATATTTTTTTTGTGTAACATATCTTAAAAAAGTCCTATTAATATAGGATAAAAAAATTTTCATTCTGCCTTAGAATTATAACGTAAAATGAGAATTCAGGGGAAGGAAGGGTTTAACCCTTAAATTAAATGACAGACGGATTCGGTACAGACTCATATAATAAAGTGAAAAGGCTTTCGACGGAAGAACTCGAAAAACTTTGGTATGCTTTTTTTGAGGACAAACAAAACAAGAAACTCCGTGATCAGTTAATTGTTCAATATTTATACCTGACAAAATACGTTATCGGACGTATCAAGGGCAATTTGCCCCCGTCATTTTCCGCTGATGATATTACGGGTTATGGCGTTGAGGGTTTGATTGACGCTATTGAAAAATATTCTCCCGACAAAGGTGCAAGGTTTGAAACGTATGCAATCATGCGTATTCGAGGCACAATTATCGATAAAATCCGCTCGCAAGATTGGATGCCGAGAAGCACAAGAAAGAAAATTAAAGACGTAAAAGAAGCGGCAGAAAAATTACGTCAGGAACTCGGCAGACCCGCTACGTCTTCTGAAATCGGCGAAGTTTTGGGTATCGAAAAAGAAAAAGTCGATGCGATTTTGGCGGAAACAACAACTGTCGGCTCTCTTTATGACAAAAAAGGTTCTTCCGATGAAAGTATCGAAATCATTGATACCATTGAAGATACGAACTCCGTTAACCCGCTTGACCGACTTGAAGAAAAAGACACTAAAAAAGAATTGCAAATGGCACTCAAGAGTTTGCCCGAACGTGAAAGAATGATAATGGTTTTGTACTATCAAAAGAACATGACCTTGAAAGAAATCGGCGAAACCATTGAAGTTTCCGAGTCAAGAGTTTGTCAACTTCACGCTCAAGCCATTATGAAATTGAAAAATATTTTATCAGGCAAAAAAAATGAAAGAATGAAGAAATCGATTTGCTAATTGGCACTAATTGGAGGTTGAATCTTTTTGTTTTTCTTCCTGAATTTTTTTGCGTTTTCTTCTTCTCATAAGGTCGGTAAACGCTTCAAGTCTTGTGATATAGCCTGCTTTACCCGTTTGTTCGTCCATAATTAACGTCAAAATCGGAATTTCGCAATTTTCTCTCATTTTCGGGAAAATGTTTTGCGTAACAATTTCAGGCATACAAGTAAACGGGCTGACGTGGATAATTCCGTCAATTCCTCTTTGGTCGGCAAATGCGACGTCACTGATTGATTCTAAAGAGTCGCCGCCGATATCTCTCATCAAATATGGTCTTGCAAGTCTAAACGCTCTTTCCAAGTGCGTTTCACCTTTTTTAAACCATTTCGGAATAATTGCATCTTTAAGAAAACTCGAAACGGTAAGGCTTGTTCTTGTTTGAACGCCCATTTTACCGAGTTCTCTGTTAATATTTTGGTTTGAAAACGGATCAAGAACGATAAAAATTTCTCCCGTGATATCGACGTATAAAACGTCACGTTTTTCGTCAATCGGAGTTTCTTTAATCATTCTGATTGTTTCTTTTTCTGCATTTTTCAATTCTTTCATCGAAAGTGCTTTGTCAAAAAGTTCAAGTCCTTTGTTGTAAGCCTTTTCAGCCGTTCCGAAGGTTATTTCTCTTGCTCTGTAATATGAAAGTACCGATGCAACTCTATCCAATGCAAAAACGAATCTTACAGCGGTATAAATCGAATCAATTCTTTGGAAAATTGTTGAATGGGGATTTGCCTGTCTGAGGTAATTATACATTCCCTTAAACCCGTCATAGAGTGACAATTCGAGGTATCTGTTTTTGTAACCCAAATCATTCAAAACATTTTCGATACATTGACCGTATTCGCCCAAACGGCAAATTCCGGGGGAAGTAATCATAGAAACGTAATCCGCTCCGCCTTCCAATGCCTCGATAAAGTTTCCCAAAATCAATTTATAGGGAAGACAAATCGCTTCAGGAGCGTATTTTACGCCGAGGGACAAGGTTCTTTTATTAGTGTAAGGCGGAATAAAAGCAGTAACGCCCAATTTTCTGAGAGCGGCACGCCAAGCGTACGATACGGTTCCCATATGAGGAAATGCTATTTTTAATTTTTCTTTGGGCATTTTTTTACTTCTTACACTAAATTTCTAAAACATATCCGCCGTTATCAGCGTTAAACAATACATCTTCGTTGATTTTTTGTCTTAAATTTTTGATGTATTTGTAAACATAATCTCTCGGCAATTCCAAGAGTGCTGCCATATCTTTTGCGTAAACAATCGTTCCTTTGTTTTGAACGAGGTAGTCAAAAATCATTTGTTCTCTCGGGATAAGTGGTTTTTTGAAAGTAATATTTTCGATTGAAACGGTCGGTTTATTTTCTGTTTTATTTTCTTTTGCAACTTCTTTAACTGTCTTAACAGCCTTAACCGCTTTTTGAGTTTTAACTTCTTCTTTCTTAGCGGGTTCAACTTTTGCTTTCGGCTTAACGGGTGTTTCTTTCTTTGCTTTTGCTTCTCTGTTTTCAAACATTGAGTGCAAAGTCAATGTTTCCAATTTTTCCGTATGAACAGTGTAATCGGGAGTTGCTGACATTGAATGCAATGATGTTGTCATTACCTTATCAATCATGTCATTGGTATGTTTTTCACCTTGAATAACTTTGCCTAATCTTGCTGCATATTCTTCAAGCGTAATTTTTTCAAGAGAACTTCTCCACTGACGGATTTCTTCTTTAGTAAGGTATTCTTGCATTCCGACTCTCCTTGACCGTATATCTTTGTCTTTTTTTTAAACCATTCTTACCGAAGAAACTTTTTGTTTCTTCCAACATTCTTATCGTAGCATAATAAATTTTTAAAATCTCAAAATATTTAGTATCGTAAATTTTTTTTTAAATATTTTACATTTGAAACAAACCCCTTTACAAGAATAATTTTTGCGGTATTTTACTTTTCCTTTAATTTTATGGTATCTTAATAAACAAAATTATTCATATTTAAGGAGCGGATATGGAAGAAAAGCAGAACAAATGGCTTAAAGTTACGGCATTGTTATTTACTCTCATTACTGTTTTTTACGTTTTTTACGCATCTTGTTCTCACAGAGGTCTTTATCTCGACGGCTCGTATTTTTTCGTAATGTTTTTGGACAGAATGGCTGATGGCCTTTTCTCAATTCATTCGATGATTTTACGTCCGAGAGTCACAATATTTTGGCTTTATCATCTTCCAATCGACATAACCGGATTTTTGTTCAGAAATTTAACGGATAAAATAACTTACTCGCTAATATATTCGTTTACGATGTTTTTGCTTCCGATTTTGGGGCTTTGGTGGAACTATGAACTCACAAAACGCACAAAGCAGTACGCTGTTTTGTTTTGGAGTGTTTTTTCATATTCGGCTCTGATTTTGTTGTATCAAATTTTTGCCGTCACGGAATCCGCCATGGGCTTGCCCTATCAGTTTGTTTTGTTGAATTATCTTCTCGGCAAAATTGATTACACAAAATGGGATAAAATCGGTATAGCATTTTTGATATTTATAATGTTCGGGGTGTATGAACATACCGTATTCATTGGGGTTACGATGTTTGCGTTAATGTTTTTATGCCTTTTTGACGAAGAAAATCCCAAAAACATTTTAACCAAAATCACAATCGGGGCAGGTTCGCTTGCCGCATCTGCTTATACGGTACTTTACGTTTTAATGACAAAGGGTGAACAGTCGGAGTTTAGAAGATTTTTGATTGAATCGATTAACTTTTTCCCTCTTTGGGACAAATTAAACACAATGATATTGTTCACGACAGTGGCTATACTCGTTGCGATGGTGATTTACAAAAGAAAAGAATTTTTGCCGACGTCATTAATTGCAACATTTTACGGGATATACGCATTGTTGTTCCTGAAAATGTGCGGAAATTTGCAGGTTTATTTGAACCCGATTTTTGAACAACATCAAAGAACAATGATTGTGTGGTTGATTCCGCTTATTTTTGCGGGAATTTTTATTGCAAAGTTGAAAAAAGTTCCCGAACAGAAAAAATTGTTCGAGAAAATGTATATTCCTGTTTTTCTTTGCGGCATAACGCTTTCTGGTTGGCAAATCGTGACAACTTATTATTGGAACCAAAATGTTGCTTATATGAAAGAATGTATAGAAAATTCCAAAGAAACGCTTTATTTCCCCTCGCATGACCCCGAAAAAGAGATTTCTTCGTTCTTCTCTCCGACTTTGAGAAGATATATTTGGAACGCAAATTTTACCAACACGGCACTTGCTCTTGAGCCGAATGTTGAGGTTAAAAAAATGATATTGCAACGTACTACTTTCAAAATAGAAAGGGATAATCCGACTCTTATCGGACAACAATTTGCCGTTCTCGAAAAAGGCGTTATGGGTATGCCGTACTATGGAGTTATTAACATTAAAAACAAATTCTGGGATTTGACGGAACCCGCTAAAGCGATTGACAAATACAACAAAGAAAACTCGATAAAAACCAATGAAGAGCAATACAAAGACGATATCGACGGAGTTGTTTACAGAAGAAACAGAAGAAAATAACAAAAAAAAGACCCTTGAGATTTTCAAAGGTCTTTTTTTAATGAAAAAATTTATTTAACGATATCTTTCTTTGTGATTTTGCCTGTTTCAGGGTCAATCATAAATCTTCTGCCGTAAAAATCAGATGCGGAAATTTGTCCGTCAATTTCACTCATTTGTTCAAACGAATAAACACGTTTCATTTCGGGAAAAACCTCTTTAATCGGCTGAACCTGCCACTTGATAATACCGTTTGACGAATAGCAGTAGATGTTGTCAAGAGTATCGTCATTGTTTGGAATTGCAAGCAAAACAACGACATCGTCGCCAAATGTCTTAAATTGTCTGATATTGTGGTCAAATTTAATTTCTTTTCCGTTTAAAACCAAAATATTTTTATTAATTTGAATATTCAAATCCATTTCAAACCTCACATTCATCGTTAATTATAGCATTTTTTGTCCGAAAATCAATACTCAAACGTTTTCGGAAATTCATTAAAAAACCGAGGATTTTATCCCTCGGCTTTAACATCTTTTTTGGTTGGCAAATCCCTTTCATTTTCAAAAGTTCCGACCTTTTGACCCATAAGGTCAAACTGGACACCTCCGCCTTTGCCCCAACCCTCAAGCGGATTGCATAGACCCGTTCGCATGTGCGTTCCTTTCGGAACAGTTACGTCGCACATCATAATCGGTTTTTGCGGAAGTGCGAATTTATCTTGGATTTGTTCGGGAGTCAAACCATCAATATCCGATTGTTTCATTACCCAACCACCGAACATACCTGAATTTTTGCCATCATAAACACGACAGAATTTTGTATCTTCCTGAAGTTCAATCTCCTGAACTTTTGATTTCGGCAAATAAGGCGGATTGTCGTAATCCATTTCTTCTTGCCACCATTTGTTCGTTTCATCGCCCGTCGTTTCTTTTACGACCTTGCAATTAATACCTTCGGTATAATTTACTCCCTCCGTTTTTTCGACCGGCTTGCTAAAATTAATTCCTGCCATAGCCATTGAACGTGCGGCATTGGAATAAGCACTCGAATATGCTTCCGTATGCTGTTGTTTTTCTTCGGGAGCCTGTTTTGTTTCAGTTTTTTTAGTTGCCTGTGCTGTACGAACCGCAAGCAATGCCGAAACCGAATTAATCGTCGTGTTCATTTGATCTAAAACCTTTCAATAGTTCTCCATGCCAATTATCGACATTTATAGAAATTTCTTTAATGTTTTTTCTGTTTTTGTTCGCAATATGAAGTTTTGTAAATCATGAAAAGCATGATTATAACTAATTTTCCGCTAATGACGAGGAATGCTGAAATTTAAGAAGTAACCGTCATTGCGAGGAGCAAAACGACTAAGCAATCCGATATTTATTAATTTATTGAATAAATGCGAGAATATAGAATTGTTACGAGTTTGTTGATTTATCTGATTTTGGTAAATATTTGAAATATTTGACTAAAAATACGTAAAAAATCACTTATCAAAATTGGGATTATTTTTAATTCTTGCGAAGATTTGGAAAATTTCATCTTCTTTATTTTCCATTATTAATTTTTGAAAATCCTTTTTAGACATTGCTTTTAAAATTTTCCAAACGACTTTGAAGGAATAAATGTTCATTTTATTTTTGGAAATCAATTCTCTGACGTCTTTGAGCCATTCGATATCGAGTTCTGAATAAAGACGTTTATTGTCTTTTTCTCTTCTTGTCGGAAAAACAAGTTGTTGCTCATCGTAAGTACGTAGCCTGTCTGCTGTAATACCCAATATCTCTGCAACTTGAACAACACTATAAAATGGTTTATCTTTATCTATCAACATAATTTTACCTTTTCTAATATTAATAGATAAAGAAGATTTAATAAATTAGGTACCTAAACATTTGAAAGCATGATATTGACAATACCAAAACGCATAGGTTAAAATATACCTATGTAAAATGGGTTAATAATAACAATAATATAATTTTACAATTAAAATTAAGAATCATTAATTTATGAATATTAGGAGGTAATTTTGAAAAAAGGTAAAGTGAAGTTATTATCGGCGGCGATAATGCTTTCGGGGTTGTTGGCTGTTTCTCCGGCGGTTGCTGATGATGAAACCTTCCCGATAGTAATTGATAATAAAGATAAAGGTCTTATTACAGGGGGCGGATATAGCAATAAGACTCTTGAATCAAGTATTTACAAGGTTATTGATAATGATGTACCGACATCATACGATGATGATGTATTGTTACAATTAAATCCTGATAAAGTTGATCAAACTAAAAATAATTTTGAAAACAATAAAAATACTAAAGGTAATGGTAGTGTTATTTCTACTGAAGGTTACGCAGAAGTAAGAATTGGTGACTTAACTTATGATGAGCCCGGAACAACATCAGAACATTTATATTACAATTTTACCAACAATTCAGCATTTGGTAATGGTGGTGTAATATATATTGATGCAAAAGGCGATGAGATATGGAATGACTCTGCGATTTCTCGTACTAATTTTTCAGGCAATCAAGCCCAAAATGGTGGTGCAATATATGTAAATGGTGATAGTAAAGTTGGTTTGTGGGTTAACAAATCTGAATTTTCTAATAATTCCGCAATAGAAAACGGCGGAGCAATATACTTTACTGTTGCAAATAGTATTAACGGAGAAATTGCAGTTACTGATACTTCTTTTATAGGTAATAGTGCAAAACAAGGTTCTGCTATATATGCTTCGGCAATTTTATCTATTGATGCTGAGGATAAAGATGTGCTTTTTGATAACCAAAAAGGAAGATATGGCATATATCTTTATGGTAAAGGCATAACTGCGGAGTTGTTGGCTGATAAAGATAAAAAAATAACAATTAATGATGATATTTACATTGAAAATGAAACTCTTTCAATGTCCGAAATTAAACAAGTGGTTAACAAAGTTGGAGTTGAAAACTTAAACCCATACAATTTCAGAAAAAAACTTGCAGAAGCCTTTTCTGAGGAAAAACCTGAGTTGTTTGACGACGAGTCATATTTTGGTTCCATTATAGCATCAGGTATATATTTAGATGGTAGTAGTGTATATTATCAAATAGGTCCCGATCCTGATCCAAGCACTTGGGAAGTAGTTAGATACAAAGAAACAGGAACTTATGAACTTAATGGAAAAATTGACTTATCATCAACATCCGGTTTAAAAGGGTTTCAAATTTCGCCAGAAGCAGACGGAGGAACTCTTAAATTAGGTCAAACTCCTGCTACAGGTACTTATAGTTTCCTTTTAGGCGGAGATGATGCTCCGCAATACGATACTCCAATAGATTTTACAGTTGATTTACAAAATAATCATGCCGGAGATATTTTAAACATTCCTTATTTAGTTTCAACAAATAAAGAAAGTCTTTTGAATTTCAAATTTGATTATGATGCAAAAAACAGTATTGTCGATAACATCATTATTAATAATATCGGCGATGAATTTATGACGGTTTCGGCTCCCTCTGTCAAATTCGATTTAAACAACATTGTGATTTTTGATGATGAAAATTGGATTGACGGTTCGACAAGAAATATCAGATATTTGACGGATAATTCGGGCAAAGTTATTGATTTGACTGAAAACGGAAGTTATGCATTTGATGACGGCACTGTTTACTCTTTTACCGTAATGAAAGAAAACAAAGGTACGGCAAATGTTTCAAGAGAAGAAAAATATATTTCTCTTGAAGAAGCCATTGCAGATAGTACAACCAACGGTTATACGCTAAGACGTGGTGATTACAAACTATCAGATGATAGCAAAGGTTTAGGCACAATAAGCAGCGAAAAAACCATATTTGCTATCAACGGAAACAACAATTCTCTCGACGGCAACAAAAAAGACGGCATAACTGTTGCAACTGCCGACCAAACTTTAAACATCAATGATGTTAAAGAATTTAAAAATTTCAAAACAGCCGTAACAAACCAAAGCGGAATTGTCAATATCAACAATTCGACATTTATCGACAACGATATTGACATTGTAAACGAAAAAACAACAAACATCACAAATTCAACCTTGAACGGAGTTGTTCAAAACAACAACGGAACGATTAATTTAACAGATTCTTCAATCAAAAATACCGTTACAAATAACGCAGAACTAAATATCTACGGTGACAGCACAATCCAAAACATTATCGGAACAGGTACCGTTGCTATCGGAGATGAATCAAAAGAAGCAAACGTGATTTTTGGCAAAGATAACAGTATCAAACAATCTCAAGTGACAATCAACGAAAAAGGTTCATTAGAAATTTATGCCGACAAATTGGAATTAACAGACGGAGTTGTAAATAACAATAAGTTGACACTCAAGGCACAAGAGGCAACGGAAGAAACTCCCGAAACGATAAACAAAAATACCATTACAGGTGATGGAACAACTATTATCAATGGCGGAATTATCAATACCGAAAAATCAATCGGTTCAAAAAACATTCTCGTCAACGAAAATGCTACATTGAAAGCAAACGCTGACAATGTCGGTATAACAGGAACTACAGAAAAAGTTACAAACAACGGCACAGTGTCTTTAAACGGCGGAACTTTGGGCATTTTACTTGACGGCGGAAAAATTGCTTTGACAGGTGATGTTACATCATCAGCCGATAATTTGTTTGGTGATATTACAAACGACGGAAAATTAACCCTCACAACAGGTACATTGAAAAAAGACATTGCCGAAAGTGAAACAGGTTCTGTTTTAATTGCAGATGGTCAATCGGTTGTAAATGAAGCAAACATCAATCAGTTAATTACCGTTGACGGTGCCACTTATGAAACATCTGCCGACAGAATTTATGACAAAGATAATGCTATTAATGCACTCAATAGCAGTGAAATTACATTGAACGGCGGAACGTTAAAAGAAAATCGCATTGTTGGCGAAAATACTTCTATTTATATCAAAAATAAAGTTACATTTGATTTTGACAACTCAAAATATGATGCAAATCACATTTTGAGCAATATCGACATTGACGAAACAGGTGTCTTTAGACCCGCAGATACTTATACAGGTGAAAATAACACAATTTTGTTCTATAACGGGTCAACTATTGATTTGGCAAACGGACAAGTTAATACGGTCAAATTAAAAGATTTGGAAGCAAATCAAGCAGGGGACAAACTGTTTATCCTCGCTGATTACGGAGATTATTTTGATGCTGAAGATAAATTGTGGTTTGATGAAACAAATGTCATTATCAAGTCCCTCGATTTGTCAAATATGCAAGAAAATGACAAAGAAAGTTATCAATTTACGACAAACTTAAAAGACTACGTCAAAATGGAACTTGAAGAAATTAAATTTTCTGAAAATACAGACAAAAACAGTGTTTATTATGTAAAAGACGACGGAAAAATTTACGTTGAAAAACTCGATAACTTAGAACAAGCAATTCAAAAAGTTCAAGATAACAGCACGAATTTGGTTTATCAAATGAGTCAAAATGAAAACTTGAGCGAAAATAAAGCAATCAAAAACGGAGATATAACAATTCTCGGTCAAGGAAATTCAATCGAAGGTAAGGCTTTGACTGTCGGTAACGGAACTTACGAGCGTAAATTGATTTTGTCAGATACAAATCTCAAAAACACTGAATTGAATGACGGCGAAAAATATTCTTTAATCGTCAAAGATAAGGCGATGGCTCAAATTACGGCTAAAGACAAGGATATTGCAATAACAGGTAATATTAACCTCGAAAAAGACGATAATTTGACGGATTCCGGAAAATACAAACTAGTATTTAATGCCACAGACGGAAGAACAATCACTCTCGGTGACGGCGGCGGAGATATCATCTCGGACGTATTTGAGGATACAACAGACCCTGATAATCCCGTGAAAAAATACAATACAGTTACTTTCAAGGGACAAGGCGAAAACTCAAATATTGTTGCAAACGGTATATTTGACCCGTTTGTAGCAAATGTTGATAACGTAAATCTTACAAGAAATAATTATGATGATGAAATCACATACAATCTTAATGAAGGCGGTGTTTTAAGTTATAACAATGACTTGTACCTTTACGATTCATCAAAACACGACGGAACAACGTATAACAAAAACTCAATCAATTTCCAAGGAGGTACGTTAAACCTTGCAAACAGAAGCGTTAACGATATTCAATTAAAGAGTTTGGTTCTCGGTGATAATACCGACCCGACATTGCAAATTGCTAAAACGTCTTACCTTAACGTAGATGTTGACCTCGCAAACAAGAAAATGGATACATTGAATGCCGAAAACGTAAAAGTTATTGACGGCTCAAAACTTAATCTCGACATGAATGTTATTTCGGATGCAAGTTCGGAAATAACGGCAGGGGTTAAATTTACCGACAGTGACGATTTGTGGACAGCGGTTAATATTGACGAAAATAAAGAATATACGGCAGAATCTTCGATTTACAAATACACAGTTAAAAAAGGCGGTGCGACAGCAAATGACGGCTTTACTTTTGCAAGAAAGGGCGGTTATGAAGGATTTAATTCGGCTGTATTTGCTCCTGCCGTTGCAATGCAAGGTATTTATTATACGCAAATCAATAACTATGATACTGCGTTTGGCAATGTTGACCAGATGATGTTGAAGACAAAAGCACAAAGAAATGCCGAAAAATACGGCAATAAGTACGCATACGACGGAGATGAAACACAAGTATTCTCACCGTTATATACACAATTAGAGGATAAAGGTGTTTGGTTCAGACCGTACGTTTCGACTGAAAAAGTTAACTTGAAAGACGGACCAAAAGTTAATAATACAATGTATGGTGCTTTAATCGGCGGTGATTCATTCGTAATGCCTGTTAAAGGTTGGGATGTACAATATTCGGCTTACGTTGGATATAACGGCTCTCACCAATCATTTGACGGTAACGATATTAACCAAAACGGCGGTGTCGTCGGCGTAACGGCAGCAGCGTACAAGGGAGATTTCTTCACTGCTTTGACTGCAAACGCAAGTTTCCATTCTTCAGATATCAAAACGAACTTGGGAGATGCTGATGTTTGCACACTTGGAACAGGTATTGCATCAAAGACAGGCTATAACTGGGAACTTGCCGATGGTAAGTTTATTATCCAACCGAGTTGGTTAATGTCTTATACCTTTGTAAATCCGTTTGGAGATTATAAAGTTAGTGGGGTAAAAGTCAAAAGCGATAGTTTGAATGCTATACAACTTGCTCCCGGCTTGAAATTTATCGGAAATACGGAAAATGGCTGGCAACCTTATATCGGGGCAAAAATGGTATGGAATATCATAGACGAAACAAAAGTTAAGGCTAACGAGGTTAACTTACCGGAAACAACGACAAAAGCGTATGTTGAATATGGACTTGGTGTCCAAAAATCTGTAGGCGAAAGATTTACAGGATTTGGACAAGCAATGTTCAGAGGCGGCGGAAGAAATGGTGCGGCATTTACGTTAGGTGCACGTTGGGCAGTAGGCTCACTTGCTTCTGCGACAAAGAAAAAGAACTGATTTGTGATAATAAAATCGTAATGAAAAAGTCGTAATGAAAAAGTCGGCGGAAGGTTAAAATCTTTCCGTCGATTTTTAAAAAGTTTATGATTTTCTCAAAAAAGGCATAGAAAAATTAAATATTTGACTAAAAATATTTGATACAAAAAAGAGCCTTTTGAATTGGCTCTTTTGAAATATGGGGCGGGTGATGGGATTCGAACCCATGCATATCGGAACCACAATCCGAGG
>SAMEA104315428__coassemble_800_pt1 | contig 45179 bp, 45 predicted proteins | sample SAMEA104315428__metabat2_low_PE_039 | metagenome-assembled genome bin SAMEA104315428 (sample SAMEA104315428) | gut metagenome | biome: Monkey gut; feature: monkey-associated habitat; material: faeces | place: China | collected 2013
ACGGATACGGCGGCTGCACTCAGAGCATCGGAAATCGGGGCTGATGTTATGTTAATGGCAAAAAATGGTGTCGATGGCGTTTATACGGCAGATCCGAAAGTTAATCCCGATGCGAAAAAATATGATTTTATCTCTTATGACGATGTTATTATAAGAGGCTTAAAAGTAATGGATACAGCATCTTGTGCTTTGTGTAAAGAAAACAAAGTTCCGATTATCGTTTTTGATTTTGCGGAAGAGGGTGCGGTTATGAAGATATTAAACGGTGAAAAAATAGGTACTTATGTAGGAGGTAATAACTAATGCCGGTTGAAGAAATTATGAACACAGGTAAAGAAAAAATGGAAAAAGCGATAGGTACTTTGAAAAAGTCATTCGCTTCGGTAAGAACAGGCAGAGCAAATCCGCTTATTCTTGAAAAAGTTACGGTTGATTATTACGGAGCACCCACACCGCTTCGTCAAATGGCACAAGTTACTGTTCAAGAAGGTACAACGCTTGTTATCGCTCCGTTTGATAAATCAATTTTGAAAGAAATTGAAAAAGCAATTATCAAGGCTGATTTGGGTATTACACCGAACAGTGACGGTATCGTTGTAAGACTTCCGTTCCCGCCTTTGACAACTGACAAGAGAAAAGAAATCGCAAAAGACGTTAAAAAATTGGGCGAAGAAGCAAAAGTTGCCATCAGAAACATTCGTCGTGATATGACTGATGATGTCAAAAAAGCGGAAAAAGCGGAAAATCTCCCTGAAGATGCCGTTAAAGATGCTCAAGACAGTATTCAAAAATTGACAGATAAATACACAAAAACTATTGAAGATTTGTGTGCAGAAAAGGAAAAAGAGGTTTTAACAATATAGTGACTCCAACGGAAGAAGCAACAGCAAAAAAGAATAGTGATACAAGAGCATTAACGGGACTTATTACCGGATTGATAATTTTTACGTCAATTTATATCGGCGGATTTGTTTTCGCTGCGGTGGTCGGAATCTTTGTGTTCTTTGCATTAAAAGAGTATGTAAATATATTGAGATGTAAAGGTTTTCAGCCTTCTTTGAGAATATCTTTATTTGTTGCTTTTTTGCTGTTCTTGGTTTCCGTGGCTCACAGAAATGACCTGTTCCCGTTTATTATATTTTTCGGGGTAACATTGTCGTTCTGTGCGGTGTTGTTTAAGTTAAGACAACCTTATATTGCAAATGTCGCAACGACTGTATTCGGATTTATTTTGTGTTGGTTGCCGACTCACGTTTATCTCATAAGAGGTTTGGGTTCTCCCGGAAAAGGCTTTTTGACATTGTGCAATCACAATGAAGGTCTTGGTTACCTTGTTATGATGTTCTTTACGATTTTGGCAACTGATATTTGTGCATTTTTTGTCGGAAGAAAATTCGGAAAACACAAATTATCTCCCGAAGTCAGCCCCAAAAAGTCCATTGAGGGTGCAATCGGCGGAAGCGTCGCTGCAATATTGATTGCAATGTTCTTTGGATATGTTCTCGGAATGCCGCTTTGGAAGTCATTTTTTGGCGGTGTTTTGATTACGTTTTTTGCACAAATCGGAGATTTATCGGAATCGTTAATCAAGCGTGATGCGGGGGTTAAAGACTCAGGCAACAGTTTACCCGGACATGGTGGTTTTCTTGACCGTGCGGACAGTTACATACTTTCTGCTCCCGTTGCATATTATTTCTTCAAATGTATCGTTATGGGCGATTGGACTTTCTTTGATACAATTCAAAAGGCTTTGGCGAATGTCGGATTCATGTAAAGATATTTCTTCTTTGCTAAAAAAAACGGGCTTTGAGCATTTAGACAAAAAATTTTTTGAGCCTGCTTTGACTCACCCGTCATATACAATCGAACACAAAATGCCCGCAAAAGATTGCTATGAAAGGCTTGAATTTCTCGGTGATGCTGTTTTGAAACTTGTTGTAAGCGACATGTTATACAAAAAATTTCCGAACAGTAATGAGGGGAAACTTTCAAATATCAGAGCAATTTTGGTCAGTGATGATTTTTTGTTTAATCTCGCTCAGGATTTGAAGTTGAAAAATTATTTACGTCTTTCAAAGGCTTTTGAAAAAGAAGGCGGTCGAAAGGTTGTATCCGTTTCTGCGTGTGCTTTTGAGGCTTTTTTAGGAGTCCTTTTTGAGCAAGGTGTAGAAATGGCTGAAATTTCAAAATTTTTGAATAATTTGTATTTAAAATATGATGAAGAATTGAAAACGATATTGCCGAAATTCAATTCTAAAGCGACTTTACAGGAATTTACCCAAAAAATTAATCAGGATTTGCCGATTTATGAATTGATTTCAAAACTTGGTGAGGACAATGATGCAACATTTACGGTTAAGGTTTCTTATCACGCTGAGGATTTAGGCATCGGAGTTGGAAAATCGAAAAAACAAGCGGAGCGAGAAGCCGCTTATAATGCGTGTTTGAAGTTAAAAATTACAGGAGAAAACGATGAATAAAGTTGTTATTTCGCCGTCGATTTTATCTGCGGATTTTGCAAATTTGGAAAGAGATATCAATAAAATCAAAGAAGGCGGTGCCGAATGGGCACACGTTGATGTTATGGACGGTCATTTTGTTCCGAATATTACAATCGGTGCTCCTGTTGTTAAAGCCCTGAGAAAAGTTACGGATATGTTTTTGGACGTTCATTTAATGATTGAAAATCCCGAAAAATATGTTCCCGATTTTGCTAAAGCAGGGTCTGATTTAATCACCTTTCATTACGAAGCGACAAGGGAAAACACTAATAGTGTTATTGATTTGATTAAGTCATTCGGCATTAAGGTCGGACTTTCGATTAAACCGAAAACAAATCCTGAAGAAATAAAAGAATATCTTGATAAGGTTGATATGATTTTAGTAATGACGGTTGAACCGGGATTTGGCGGTCAGTCATTTATGCCTGATTGTGCCGAAAAAATCAAGTATATTCGAGCAAATTCGACAAACAAAGATTTAAGGGTTGAAGTTGACGGCGGAATTAACGCTGAAACGGGCAAAATCTGTAAGGATTTCGGGGCAGACACGCTCGTTGCGGGAAGTTATGTTTACGGAAATTCAGATATAGCAAAAGCAATTCAATCATTGAGGTAAAAAATGTTCAAAACGGAAGGTTTAATTGAAACGCATTTTCACGGAGCATTCGGTATTGATTTCATGGATTGTACCGAAGATGAGGTTATTCAGGTTGCAGAAGGTGTCGCAAAGTGCGGTATAACAAGAATTTATCCGACTTTGATGACGGGCGATTTTTCGCAGATTAAAAAGCAAATCGGCATAATAAAAAAGGCTGCTGAAAATCAACCTGCAAATACTGCCAAAATTTCGGGCATTCACCTTGAGGGACCGTTTATTAATCCTTTGAAAAAAGGTATTCATCAGGCGGAATACGTCCTTAAACCTACTGTTGAAAATTATAAAAAACTTGAAGATGATTTTGTCAAAATCGTGACGATTGCTCCCGAACTTGATGAAAATCGTGAACTTTGCAAATATCTTCATTCCAAAAACGTTCTCGTTCAGGCGGGACACACGATGGCTGATGATTTAGCGGGTTGTAATTCCGTTACTCATTTTTTCAATGCGATGCCGCCGCTTTCGCATAAGTACAAAAATATTATTGCCGAAGCAATCGATAACGACGATTTGTTCCTCGAAATGATTGCGGACGGAAACCATGTTGTTGATGATGTATTAAAGTTGGTTTTCCGAGCAAAAGACAGAAGTAAAATTGTTTTGATTTCTGACGCATTACCGATTGCTCATTGTGAGTTCAAAAAAGGAATTTTTGCAGGGCAAAAAGTTATGCTCAACAATGGCAGTTTTTACAATGAAAACGGCACTTTAGCGGGCAGCGGAATGTTGCAATCCGATATTTTAAAACGACTTGTCAAAGATGAAATACTAACTTTCGACGAGGCGGTTTATATGATGAATGTCACTCCGCAAAAATATCTCAACGTTTTGAATAACGCTTTTGTCACGTTTGATGATGACATTAACGTTGAAAAGGTTGATTTTATTTAGGATTATTAAAAATCGAAAACTTTTTCGGCTTGTTTTTTGATGTAAATATTGCCGGCAAGTTTTTTGTAGCAAGAAAGTTCGTTTTTGAGTTCGTAAATTTCCTTGTCATTTTGGGCAAGTTTTTTACGCATATCTTCCGCTTCCGTCTTGCAACGTACCAAATCCATTATGACAGCGTCAATTCCGCCTAATTTTTCTTCAAGTTTGCTCTCCAACTTTTCGTCAAGAAGCGTTGCAAACTTGTCATATACGCCTGTTTCGATGTTTTTTACGGCACCTGTAATTTGCTTTAAAAGTGCCAAAGTTTCGTCTGCTCTTTTTTGTTCAACGGGAAGTTGAGGGGCTGTTTCAGTATGTTTTGACGGAGTTTTTTTGAGTCCGTTTTTGAGTTGAACGGATTTTTCTTCTTGCATAGTTGCTTGATTTTGCAAGTCTTGCAAGCGTTTTAAGGTTTTCACATCTTCTGTTGTAAAGTATGTCAAACCTTTTTCGTTTTTCTTGAGCGGAACATTACCGCTTTTGCAAAGACGTAAAATCTCGTCATTATTGACTTTTAAAATATCTCGAACCGTTTTTGGCAAAATTTCGAGTCCATCAGCCATTTTTATCCCCTTTTCTTTCCTGATAAATATTATAGTAAACACAAGCGGGGCATGGTCAAAATATCTCTATTCCTTTAAAGTTTTGTAACAAATGATTTTCTGTAAACGTGTTTCAAGTATTATTACAGAAAGGAAAAGGTTATGAATAATTCGTTCGGAAAAATATTAGGCGGAATTTTTGCAAAGATTTTTTTTCTTTTGCTTTTTATAACTCCCGTTATTTATACGAGTGTTATTTTTTCTGTTTTGCCAATGATAGAACATGATTTGTCTATTCCGTACGGAAGAACTTTTCTTCACCCGGAACACGGTCGGTATATTGCAACCGGATTTGCCAATTTGCTTTTTGAAAAAATCCCTATCGCCTTTAATATTCACCCGTTTGATTTGAATATTTCCCTTATGTTGGCAGTGAGAATCGTCCTTATGACGATTGTTTTGGTTATGATTGCGGCAGGATTTTTGCTTTTTTATTCCAAAAGAAAAAAGTACGATTTATGGATATTGCTTTTTGGGTATTTGGCGGCATATTTTCTTTTGTGCAACAGATTTTTTATGTATTTGGTTTTTTATAACCTTGTGCCGTTTTTGGAATATGATGTGAGCGTAATTCCTCTTTTTGTATTTTTTTCGTTTACGTTCTATTTTTACGTAAAAGATGAAATTCCTTCAAAGTTTATGCTTACCCTGTTTTTGATTTCTGCATTTTTCACGGGAATAACGACGGAATTGATAAATACCTCTACGTTCTTGTATATGTGTGTTTTAAGTTGTGCTGTCGGGGTTAGGTATTTTCTTTCGGATAAAAATGAAATTGAAAAAGCAAGATTGAAATTCTTTTTGTGGGGCTATTTTGTGCTTATTTTGGCTTGCGGAATATTCTTTCTTAACCCTACCGACCATGATTATCAGAACAATCATGTGTTCTTTACATATTGGAAAAAATTTATTCCGATATTTTGGGAAAATTGCATTCTCCGTGTCAAAAGGTTGTATTTTGTTCTGTTTGGCTTGTTTGGAATATTGTTTTTCACAAGAAAAATTTTTCAAAAACAAAATTTACGTTTGGCAACTTGCATAGCCGTAAGCAATTTGGGCTTTTTGCTTTATTTTTTGGTTATAACATATTTGATTGCTTGTTTTTCGTCGGTTACGATGGAAAATTATGACCTTTTTCAGTATAAGTTCGTAAGTCCGTATGCGGGTGTGATTTTGTTTCAAATTTTTGTCGTTGCGGGATATTTCTTTGAAACGGCAGATTTTAACAGTTATAAAAAAGAATTTTTCTTTAAAATTTTGATGATTGCGGCAATATTTTTGTCAGTGTATCGTTATCAGGACAATAATTTGGAGTTTATATCGTATCAACGAAATCATTTTTTAACAAGACGGATATATTCTTATCAACTTGAAAAATTAATGATGCAACAGGCGGGAAAAGAAACAATAGTCTTGCCTTTGGGGGTTAACGAATATTATTCCGACACTCTTGAGGCAAATAATATAATCAAATTTTTGATGTATATTCACTATCCCGATTTTCAAAATCTTAAAATGATTGTTTCTGATGATAATGTTCCGTTTGACAATTTGTCGGACGAGGAATTGAAAGATTTGAAATTTTCAAATTTGCTGAAACATAAAATCATAAAAGGTGATATGAATTTTGGGGTCGAAAAAGTCAAAGAGGAAGGCTCGAATGTTTATTATCAGATTTTCAGGTAATACAAAATAAAAAGCCGACATTGTCGGCTCGTAAGAATGGAATTTGATTGGATTTAAGGACCTTGTTTAACTAACTGCTCATAAGTTCCATTGCTTGTTGTAGCAGTTGTTTGTTGGATTGAAGTAATTTTTGAGTGATATTCCATTGGGTTTGTGCCATTTTGTAGGTGTTGATGTTTTTGCCCAAACTGGAGTTGGAAAGTTCAATCAAACCGCCTCTGACTTCTCCGGTACTGCAAACAGGTTTGCCTGATTCTTCCGTTTCGATGAATTGAAGAGGTTTGATTTCAAACAATTCAGCGGGGTTGTGGAAGTTCATAATGGCAATTTTGTACAACGGAGTTTTTACTTTTCCGTTTTCTGCCTTACCGTAGAGAATACCGTCGCCTTCGATTTTAAATTCATCGTATTTGCCGAGGTATTTGCCGTTTCCGGGGTCAATCCAAAGTTTGATGTCTGTTGTAGGAATTTGAACGCTGCCGCCGTTAATGGTTGCTTCGGTGAAAATATCGGCGTCCATAGGCTTTGTACCTTGCATAATTTCGCCTTTGTCGTTCAAGATGTAACCTTGAACTCTTTTGCCGTCAGATGTTTTGTAAACGCCTTCGCCGTCGAATTTGAATTCACCTAATCTTGTGTAAGCAATTTTTCCGCCCGAATCTCTGATTACGAAAAATCCTTTTCCTTCAAGGTAAACGTTTTCATCAGATGTACCGGGGGTTGATTTGCCTTGGCTTGAACTTTTATAAACCGAATCAGGATCTACGCCGCCCATATACGTTTTGAAATTGACTTTGTTTTCACGATAACCGGGGGTATAGCAGTTCATCATGTTTTCGCCGATACCGTCCATCCAGTGAGAGGTCATTGTTTGCGTGTTTAGAGCATTAATAAACGAATCGTTCATTAGTATTCTCCTTCATCATTTGCTTCTTGATATTGTTTATATCCGTTTTGATTTTGGTTTTGTTGATTTTGCTGTCTTTGTTGTTTTGGTCTGTAAGACAGTTCGTTGTAAGGAATTTCCTGTTCTTCAAATGCCTGTTGAAGATATGCAATGTTGCTTCTCAGAAAATCTTCCGCTGCTTCGTTTGTGGGTAAAAATTGAGCACTGATTTTTCCGTCCGTGCTTACTCTGATTACGGCTGAAATGTCGTTTCCAAAATCAATTCTGACAGGTTTTTGTGTCGATTGAGCATTTTCAATCATATTCATTAAAGTTTTTGAAACTTCCGCACTTTTGTAAACCGCACCGATTTCTTGAGAAGACGTTGCCAAATTTTCAGTCAAAATTTGTCCGTTTACCGTAAATCCGCAGTTTCCGTTTTTAACGGCATTTGCAAAAAACATAGCATCATCTCTGTCTATGCTCATGCAATCGTATTTGTAAGAAGATTTGAGGTTTTTTACGTTGAAATCGGAGATTGAAGCAATTAAGTTTTCTGTCGATGTGTCGTCGCTTAAATCGTTGGCAAAATCGAGGTAATTCGTGTAACCTATTTCGCCTGCCAACATGTCCGAAAACATTGCACCGTCTTCTCTTCTCAACAATCTTTCGATTTTCGTTTTTATTGAATTGTCTGTCGAATTGGTTGTTTCGATTTTCACTTGTCTTTATTCCTTCTTGCTTCTCTTTCGAGTTCTTCCTGTTCTTCTCTGTGTCTTGCGAAAAATCTTTGGACTGCGACTTCCGATAGTCTTTTTAATTCTGCCGCTTTCTCTTCTTCTTTGTAGATTTCAAGCATTCTTTCTTTGTGTTTTTCGAGAACTTTTACGTCCTTTTCCGCCTGTGTCAATTTTCGTTTTTCTTCTGCAAGTACCTCAAGTGCTTTTTGTCTTTGTTCTTCTAATTGAGTTCCTTTTTCGTACAACGATTTGAGAAAGATATCGTATGACTCGAGCATAAATGCGTCTGCTTGCCGCATATTTGATTTTGTTGTGTCGATTTCACGGTTGTTAAGTTCAATCAATCCATCGACCTTATAGACTTCCTGTTGTGCGATAATTACAACTTGTAACTGTTGGTCTTTCGCTCTTATTCTGAAATCTAATGCCTTTTGTAGCCTGTATCTGAAAGGCATATAATTTCCCCTTTGTCTATATCTACATCGGAATTATCATATAATTTCTTCTCTCTTTTAACATTCATTTGTATGAGTTTTTTCTCTCACATAGTTTTTTTTAATGATTTATTTTGTAAAGTCAATTAAACTCATATAAAAATATGATATAGACTATCTGAAATATTGTTATATAATATAATCAGGGGATTTGTTCCTCTATTGAATAATATTTAAACGGATAGAATAATTAATATGGCAAATAAAATTGAAAGAATAGACTTTAACGCAGATGCAGCACAAAGTTTCGGCGTTTTTCAAAACGATGCGGAAAGAGAAGTTATCTCAAAAGTCAGTTCGGTAAACGTATCTTGCGGATTTCACGCAGGCGACCCTTTGACGATTAAAGATACTCTTCTTTTTTGTAAAGAACACAATCTCGCAATCGGTGCACACGTAGGCTATCAGGATATTCACGGATTCGGTTATCGTCCGATGGATTTGGACGAAGATGAAATTGAAGCGACTGTTTTATATCAAGTCGGTGCGGTTTCTTCTTTTGCGGAATCTTATTCGCTTTCTGTTGAGCATGTTCGTTTGCACGGTGCAATGTATGCAAGAGCCGCTGAAGACTATGATTTTGCTCTTGCCGTTGCAAAGGCTGTTCAAAAATGGGATAAATGGGGCATTCTCTATCTCCCTTGTGGCGAAATTGCTGATATGGTTGAAGAAACAACAAATCTTCACATTGCAAGAGAAATGTTTATTGATAAGTATTACGATGCCGACGGAAATATGTCGGAGCCTGTTAAACCGCTTGATATGCAGATTATGCTCAATCGTATCAGAACGATTATGTATTCGGGAAAAATTAAAATCGGCGGCGGTGAATTTTTAGAAATGAAGTGCGATTCTATCCACTTTAATTCAAAAGATATTAAAACAGCGGAATTATTAGACAAGGCAAGAGAAATCGTTATTCCGACTCCTTACAACTACAATAAGGCTTGTCTTGCAGGTTGGAGTGAAACATTAGTATAATATGATATTGAAATTTTTTAAGAAATTAGTTCCAAAAAGTGCAGCGATATTTTTGCCGGGGTTGAATTTGAAACGTTGGTTTTCAGTTCAAATTATCGGTATTTTGTTTGCTTTGGTCGGTCTTTGCGTAATTTTTGACTTCAAACCGATTTATCATTTGATAAGTTTTGCGATGAGAATTTTGGACGCAAATTGGACATTGGGCAGACTTGTCGGTGCGGTATTAATTATTTTGGGTGCTTATGCGTTTCTTAAAGGTTGGAAAATCTCTAACGATACGGTTTTAAAGGCAACGGACGATAATACCCGTGCTAATTTTCTGAATAATTTAGTTGCAAAAAGAAAACTCAATAACGGACCGAAAATCGTTGCTATCGGTGGCGGTACGGGACTTTCTACAATGCTTAAAGGCATTAAGAAAATCACAAACAACATTACGGCTGTTGTTACTGTTGGTGATGATGGCGGAAGTTCAGGCCGTTTGAGAGAAGAAATGGGCGTTTTGCCCCCTGGAGATATCAGAAACTGTATTGCGGCACTTGCTGACGATGATGATTTGGTAACAAAACTTTTCCAATATCGTTTCAAGAAAAATGTTTCTGAACTTGGCGGACACAGTTTCGGTAACTTGTTCATCACGGCAATGTGTGAAATTACAGGCGATATGTATAAGGCAGTAATTGAGTCTTCAAAGGTTCTTGCAATCAGAGGAAGAGTTTTGCCGTCAACTTTGGACGATATGAAATTGGTTGCGGAAATGGAAGACGGAACGATTATCAAGGGTGAATCCGTAATTCCCGAATCAGGTAAAAAAATCAAAAGATTGTTTACCGACCCTGAACACTGTTTGCCTTTGGACGATGTTTTGACGGCAATTCGTGAGGCAGAATTGATTATTATGGGGCCGGGAAGCCTTTATACAAGTGTTTTGCCTAATCTTTTGATTAAAGAAATTGCAGAAGAAATTGAAAAATCGAATGCTAAAAAATTGTATATTTGTAATGTTATGACTCAACCCGGTGAAACGGACGGATTTACGGTATCAGACCACGTCAAGACGATTTTGAACCATGTTGAGAACAGAAAAATTATAGATACGGTTTTGGTAAATAATTATTTCCCCGAAGAAGCATTAGAGAAATATAAAGCAGAACATTCATACCCCGTTTTGGCGGATTATGATGAATTAAAAAAACTCGGAGTTAATGTATTCGAGTACAGATTGACGGATAATGACAGTTCAGGATACGTCAGACACAACCCCTCACGCTTGATGCGTGCGGTTTACTACTGGTACAGAAAGGCTGATAAACTCAAAGAACAACAGGAAAGTGAGAAAAAATAGTCTTTTTCGGGTAGTATAAATCTATACAGGCACAGTCCTCGGTTAATGAAAGCAAACAAATGGCTAATGCGTCTGTAAAACCAAAAACAACAGCAAAAAAACGACCAAAAGCACCGACAGTTAAAACAAAACAAACTGCCAAAACATTTGCTATGCTTAAAAATACCATTAAGGCAACGCAAGTATTTTTAGGCTTTTACGGTTCCGCTAATTTGTTATTTTGGCTTGCTTACACGGCGAAGATAGTTAATTTGGAAGCGGGTTGGTATCTTGTATTCAAGCCTGCTTGGAGCATTGTTAATATTTTTTATACTTATAAACCTGTTGAGGGCAAGGACGATACGGATTTCACGGGAGTTGTCTGTGCAATTTGTTTAATTGTTATGACTGTAATTTTGAAATCAGTAACGGAGTATGTTGCTGAGTTGGAAGAGCAGGCAAAAATTGAAGATGCAAAAAGGCTTGAACGTGCGAAAAAGCGTGCTATGGCGGTTAAACGTACAAATGTAAAAACCAAAGCGAACGTTAAAAAGAGTGCCGATTCAGGTTTTGTCTTTTTGTTGGATATAGATATAAAGCAGGTTTCAGGCTTTATTCAAGAGGAAGCACTTTCTCCCGAGGAAGTTGCGACGATTAAATCCAAATTTTTCACGGCACTTTTGCAAAACCTTAATCTTAATCAGGTTGTGCAAAAAGGCTATTATAAAAAGAAATTGTTTTTGGTTTATAAAAGTATCTCGTATTTTGATGATTTTATTTTTTATACGAGAGAAACCCTTAATTCTTTGTCGAAAGAATTTACTCGCCCGACGTTGAGAATTGACTTTTTGGTCGGAGTTAATACGATGACGCCGAGTGACGATATCAGGGCAAAATTGGACGTTTTGGACACTGTAAATAAATTGAGTTTGAAGAACGAATTTATTTGCACACAATCAATGCGTGATGCGTACGAATGTACCCCGAAACAGGCATACAGATTGGCGTCTAAGGGCGTTTATAACTTGTCAAAGAATTTGAATGTTTCTAATAATCAGGAAATATTCTCACTTAGAGAGGCTCAATAGTTATGGTTGAATTGAAAATTTTAAGATTAGAACACAATAAAGTTTTGCCGGAATATAAAACCGAAGGTGCGTCGGGCATGGATTTGTCGGCGGCTATTGATGAGGCGGTTACGCTTGCACCGCTTGAAAGACGCTTAATTCCGACAGGAATTAAAATTGAGTTGCCGTTGGGTTATGAAGCACAAATCAGAGCGAGATCTGGACTTTCGATTAAGCACGGTATAACTTTGATTAACGCAGTCGGAACGGTTGATTCGGACTATCGTGGAGAAGTTTGCGTTCCTCTTGTAAATTTGTCGAATGAAACTTATACGATTTTGCCTGACGAGAGAATTGCTCAGATGGTTATTTGCAAGGTCGAACAGGCTACAATCGTCGTCAAAGAAGAACTTGAAGACTCAGAACGTGGTGAGGGCGGATTCGGTTCAACGGGAAAAGTTTAATTTTTCCAAAATTTATGGCGGTTTTTAAGTGACAGAAAAATTGCAAAAAATTTTATGCTTTTTGAAAAATCATCGTGAATTTTTGTTTGAAAAAACGAAAATTATGTTGGTGGTAAGTTTTTTCTTGCTTGGTGTTTTTGCCTGTGCAGAAATGTATTCCGCTGTGTTATTGTCGCATAGAATTATGATTGACCGAGGAATTGAGGCGAAATTTCCGAGTCGAGAATTTTTTAAAGAATTACGAAAAAATATTGATTATTCTTCGTTTACGACTTTTGATGAAAATTACCGCTATGAAGAAGACGATTCTCCAATGGGGCATGAAATCAAGTACAGAAAGCCTGTCGGGTTAAATTACAATAAACGCCCGATAATATTTTTTGGCTGTTCGTGTACATTCGGTTTAGGGGTGGAAAAGGATAAAACTTTGCCTGCGAAAGTTTCGGAGTGCTCTCATCGTCCCGTTTATAACTTTTCTCTCAGCGGTTGGGGTATTCAGCATGTTTTGTGGGTTTTGAATAATGAGAAAAAACTTGACGAGATTAAAAATCCAGAGTATGCGATTTATGTTTTTATTGTTGACCATTATCGAAGAGCGATGTCATCGTTTCCTTATGCGGAAGTTCCGATGAGTTTGACACTTTATTCCGAGAAAAACGGAAAATTTGTAAAAGAAAATCCTTACCGAAAAATTTATTATCGCTCGTATTTTTATAGGTTATTAAGCGAAAAAATCGGTTTTTGGAAAAGTAAAATGCCCGTTTTTCATGCCTATAAAGAGGATAAGATTGTTTCTTTTTTGAGAGAAGAAAACAGAATTTTGAAGCAAAAATATTCCGATATAAAATTTGTTGTTTTTGTTATGACGGTTGAAACTGATGAAACTTCACTTGAAAAGAAAATTGAAAATGCAGGTATAACGGTGGTTGACGGCAGAAAAATTTTTGATGAAAAAACTAATGGCGAACAGTATGATGGAAATAAATGGGAACAACCTGACGGACACCCGAATGAGGAATTATTTTCGCTATTTGCCTCTGAATTGGTGAAGAAATTGGATTTGTAAACACAAAAAACGAGAAGTCGCTGTGACTTCCCGCTTTTTTCTTAAAAATAGAATTATTTTCTGTTAATCCAAATAAAAATTCCGATAATCGGTAATGCACAAACGAGAATTACAGGAAGAGGTAATTTCACGATTTGAAAACCTGTAATTAAAGAAGTTACAACGAAAATAACCGCAATATTTGCCGTTAATTTATTCAATCCCGATTCTGCACTTTTTTGTGAAGAAAAGATATTTGCCATACCGCCGATAGCACCGAGTCCATCGCCTTTCGGTGAGTGAATTAACACCAAAATGATGAGCAATATCGCAGAAATTATTTGAACTATCCAAAGTAATGTAAGCATTTTTAACTCCGTAAATTGTCTTTATGTACTGATTTTATCATAAAGAAAAATTTTTTGTTTCACATTTTCTTCGTCAATATTTTTCAAAAGGATTTTTTTTAATCTCGATTTGTCGCCCGAAACCAACTCCACGCTTGATTTTGAGAGTTTAAATGTTTCTGATAAAAAGGATAAAAGTTTTTTATTTGCCTTATTTTCGTTTGGCGGGGCGGAAACTTTGATTTTGACGTATTCGTCGCAATATCCGATAAAATCGTCTTTTGATGAATTTGGGGTTAATCTTACCGCTAAAACGATTCCGTTATCAACTTTTTTTATGCAATTCGGTGAAATATCAGTCATAAATTTCTCTTTTTTTATTAAATTATAAAACAAAATAATATTTTTTAAAAAGTGGAAAAATAAGCGGAAATATTATACAATACGTTTGAGGATTTTAAAATGAACGAACAGACAATAATTTCAAAAATACATGAGGCTTTGGTTGAACAAGGTCGCCCGCAGGAAGAAATCGATGAAATTCATAAAGCGTATGAATTTGCGAAAAAACTTCACGAGGGGCAATATCGTGTAAGTGAGGAACCGTATATCATTCACCCTTGCGAAGTTGCACGGATTTTGACCGATTTAAGGGTTGATAAACACTTGATTATGGCTGCATTTTTGCACGATGTAATTGAAGATACCGATACAACTCCCGAACAAATAGAGGAACTTTTTGGCGAAGACGTCAAAAATCTCGTCGAGGGCGTTACGAAATTGAACAAATATCAGTTCAAATCGAAAGAGGAACGTCAGGCGGAAAGTTTCAGAAAAATGTTCGTTGCAATGGCGAAAGATGTTCGTGTAATTTTCCTCAAACTCGCCGACAGATTGCACAATATGCGGACATTGAACTATATGGCTCCCGCAAAACAACAGCGTATCGCTCAGGAAACTTTGGATATTTTTGCACCGCTTGCGGGCAGATTAGGTATCGGAAAAATTAAATCCGAACTTGAAGATTTGTCTTTGCGGTATTTGCAACCTGATAAATATTTTGAAATCGCTCAACTTGTCGCTCAAAAGAAAACAGAGCGTGAACAAACCGTAAATATGCTTATTGAAACGATTGCGGTCAATTTGAAACAAAATAAAATCGAAGCAGAAATTACAGGTCGTGCAAAGCATTATTACAGTATTTATAAGAAGATGAAACGGTTGAATATCGCATTCCATGACCTTTACGACGTTACGGCGGTTCGTATTATCGTAAATACCGTCAGAGAATGTTATGAGGTTTTGGGGCTTATTCACTCTCACTTTAAGCCAATTCCCGGAAGATTTAAGGACTACATTGCAATGCCGAAAGGTAATGGCTATAAGTCTTTGCACACCTCGGTTTTGGGACCTCGTCAGAAACCTTTGGAAGTTCAAATCAGAACAAAAGAAATGCACCATATCGCAGAATACGGGGTTGCAGCACACTGGAGATATAAGGAATCAGGCTCTGTTAAGGCTGATTCGACAACAGATTTGCAATATACTTTCATGCGTAAAATGCTTGAACTCGAACAGGAAAGTTCGGGGGCGGAAGATTTTGTCGAACACGTGAAAATGGATTTGTTCACAAATCAGGTATTCGTTTTCACACCGAAAGGCGACGTTTTCGATTTGCCGCTCGGTGCAACTCCTATCGATTTTGCGTTCAGAATTCACACTGATGTCGGCTATAAAACGACAGGCTGCCTGATTAACGGTCGTATCGGTCAACTTGATACAAAACTCAAAAACGGCGATATCGTTGAAATTACGACTTCTAAAAAGTCAGAACCGAAAATGCATTGGCTCAATTTTGTCGTTACAAGACAGGCTCAATCAAAAATCCGTCAATGGTTTAGAAAACATAAACGAGATGAATATATTTCACTCGGCAAAAGCCTTATGGAAGCGGAACTTACCAAGGATGTATTTGATGAAGTCGTCAAAAGCGGTGAACTTTTGAATATTGCAAAAACAATGAATTTGACATCTGTTGATGATTTGCTCGCACTTTTGGGCAATGGCGAAATTTCGGCAATCAAGGTTATGAACAGACTTAAAGTCGATGTCCAAAAGAACGATGACCTCTCGCAATTTATGTCCCACAGCAAAATTCATTCTTGCAAACAGGAAATCATCGGTCTTGAAGATTTGATGTATCAACTTGCAAAATGTTGCCTGCCGCTCCCCGGAGAACCGATTGTTGGCGTAGTTACACGTGGTAAGGGCATTTCCGTTCACAGAAAAGATTGTAAATCACTTGAAACAGTACAACCTGAACGTCTTTTGGAAATTTCTTGGAACCCCGATGTCGTCAGCAACGGCAAAAAAACTTATATTTCCGCAATCAGAATTGATGTTGATGATAAAATCGGCATGTTAAAAGATATTTTGATGAAAATTACCGATTGTGATACAAATATTAATTACGCAAACGTTAAATCAAATACAAGCAAAAAGTTGGGCATCATTGAACTCGGACTTGAAGTCAGTTCAATCGAAAAATTGAATTACGTTATAAACCAACTTATGGCAATGGATTCTGTTAAGAGTATCAAAAGAGTTCCGATGAACTCAAATACCCGCCTTTACGTCCCGTCAGGTTCGAAGAAAAAATCTAAAAAATAATTTTTCTTAATTATCTCAAAAGAGCCTCTTTGTTTACTCAAAGAGGTTTTTTGTCGGCGGTTTGTTGATGTTTTGTATTGTTAAGATATATTACGCAAAATATATATAAAAAAGACAATTTTTTTGAAAAAAAAACGTTTATAAAAGAGTAAAGAGATAGATAATTAAAGGAGATATATACATGGCTCGTGTTTTGATTTCAATGCCGGAAGAATTTTTGAATAAGATTGATGGTGTTGCAGAAGGCGAAAATCGTTCGAGAAGCGAACTTATCAGAGAAGCACTCAGAACGTATATTAATAAACAACGAGTTCGTGAAAACGCATTGGCACAAAAGAACGCAGAAATTCTTGAAGAACTTTTGGGCTAATACGATTAAATTTAAAACGGCATACAATCAACGGTGATGGAGGTTGTATGCCTTTATTAAGTTTTGTGAATTGACTTTTAATTAAAAAGTCAATTTTTCGTGTAAAAAATACTTTATAAAAGTACGAGAGAGATAAACAAAGGACAACGAGATGGCAGCAGAATTAACAGCAGGAATGTTCGCAGGTGTTCAAATCACAGGCAACGATCCGAGAATGCGTTTTAGAAATTCTCAAGATCCTATCTATGTTGCATACGAATTCGTTGATAGCCAACCGCTTTCAAAATTGGCACAATCTTTTGTAAAAGATCAAATCAACGGAGTTATTAAGTTTATCTCAAAAATCGGCAAATAGTCCGAATAAAAAAGATTTTAAATTAACTCTCACTCTCAAAATTTTTTAAAACTCTCAAATGAAACTCTCACAACTCTCACACTCTCAAAAAAATTCTCAGCCCTCATTCCGAGGGCTTTTTTATTGAGGACTTCGTCCCCATAATAATAAGGATAAGGATTGATTGGTCGACTAAAGTCGACCAAGTCAGTTCTTGTCATTCTGAGCGTAAGCGAAGAATCTGTAAACTACATTTTATAATACGGTTTGAAATTATCTATTTTGTCGATTAAGCCCTCAAAGTTGCCGTCGAAAGTTATACATCTGTCGTCAACATACACCCAACAAGGCTCTTTGACATTTGTAATACCAACAATCAATTCACTCAAACCATTTTCAAAAACCCATTTTGATGCAAGATTTTTATCCCGAGTCGTAAAAATTTTCACTTGATAATTTTTTGATAAATCTTCTAAAAATTCTTTCACCCCAACTTTTATCGGGGGAATAAAATTCTTGTCATAATTCCCGACATAGTCATTCAAAACCCCGTCCAAGTCTATTAAAATAGTCTTTTTCAATATTTTTTCTCCAAATATTGGACTAACAGTCCTGTAATTTTTATTAATTATACCTCAATATTGGAATATGAGTCAAGAAATACGACAAAGAATTGCTAATAACGTTAAAAAATTCAGGACAAATAAAAACTTAAAAAGAGAAGAATTGTCGCTGCTATTAGGTTTTGACAATTCATACATCAGCAAATTAGAGAGAAAATCGATTAATATCACGATAGACAAATTAGAACAAATTGCCAATATATTTGAAATAGATGTAATTGATTTGTTAAAGCAATAAAACGCAGCATTTCTAATATTTGTTTTGTCATTCTGAACCACTTGTGGCGAAGAATCTATGAAAAATTGCTGAAAACAGATATTTCGGGGACAAGCCCCTCAATATGACGATGAATGTACAAAGTTCTCCAATAAATGAGTAAACATTGGATTGTTTCGTCGTTATACTCCTCGTAATGATAATGAACATTTGTATGTATTCAATTACTGTCACTGCGAGGGCTTTACCCGTGGCAGAAGTAGTGTTGGCTTTAGCCGACCAAGTCAGTTCTTGTCATTCTGAGCGTAAGCGAAGAATCTATAAAATAAACGCATTAAAACAGATTCTTCGGACTTCGTCCTCAGAATGACGGTTTCAGAACTCTGTTTGTTCCTCAGTATGACAATAAATAAAAAAAGAGATGTCGAGGGGACATCTCTTCTCTATTTGAACATCAATTCTTTTCTGACTTTAAACTAATCTTATGATTAATGCAAATATCTCAAGTACAAATAAGCCGAACTTAATACGAGTGAAATTGATGTTGTCAAAACACCGTATTTCAAAAATCTCATAAATGAAATCGGGTATCCTTTTGATGCAGCCGTTTCGCTGACGAGAACGTTTGCGGCAGCACCGATAATTGTCAAGTTACCACCGAGGCAAGCACCCAATGACAATGCCCACCAAAGCGGGTGATGACCTTCTCCTGCGTATGGAATTGCGTGTTGTACCTGATCAATCAAAGGTGCCATTGTTGCTGTATAAGGAATATTGTCGATAATACCTGACAAAATACCTGAACCCCAAAGGATAAGCATTGTTGCAACATCAAGACTTCCGTGAGTCAAGTCTATCAATTTGTGAGCCAAGAAGTTGATACCGCCATTTGCCTCAAAACCGCCAATGATAATAAACAAGCCGATAAAGAAGAAAATCGTAAGCCATTCAACATCTTGATAAATTTCTTTCGGTTTTTCAAAGAGCAACAAGAAACTTGCACCTGCAACCGCAAAGACATAAGCGTCGATATGTGTGATATCGTGAGTTACAAATCCTGTAATAACAAGGATTAACGTGATTAAAGATCTAATCATCAAGCCTTTATTCTCAATTGTGTGAGAATTGTCGATATTTGCAATTTCTGCCATTTTTTCAGGAGTTGCTTTGAGATTTTTTCTGAATAAAAACGTCATAACTGAAATTACGACAAGGAAAATGATTGAAACAATCAAAGTCAATTCATTCAAGAAATCCATAAATGAAAGACCGGCTCTTGCTCCGATAATGATGTTCGGCGGATCACCAATCAACGTAGCAGTACCACCGATATTTGAAGCAAAAACTTCCGAAATCAAAAACGGAATAGGGTCAACGCCCAATTCTTTTGCAACAACAAATGTAATCGGCAACATAAGAACGACCGTTGTAACGTTATCCAAGAACGCTGACAAAACAGCCGTAATCAATGCCATCGTGAACAAAACTAGTTTCGGGTGTCCTTTTGTCATTTTCAAAACACTCAAAGCGAGCCATTTGAAAATACCGCTTTTACTTGAAATGTTAACGATAATCATCATACCGATTAACAAGAAAATTACATCAAACGAGATGTAATTGAAAATACCCTTAACATACTCCCCTGTAGCACTGTCGAGATGTCCGTGAAAAGGCAACAAGCCCAACAACATTGTCAAAGAAGCACCAACAAGGGCAACAACCGATTTTTGGATTTTTTCGGTTGCGATGAAAATGTATGCAATCAAAAGGATTGCACCTGATATAACCATACCGTAGTCAGTTACTAAAGATTCAAACATAAATTCCCCTTATACGTGTGTTCCACCTTTTACATGCTCAAGTTTATTATAACAAAAACAAATAATAATTGTACTTTATACAATAAATATTTTTACAAATTAATTATTTAATACAATATCTTTTTCGCAAACATCACAAAGCGGTTCTATGTGAATAATAGTGTCGGTATTGCCGATTTTATCGGAGAGTGCTTTTTCAACCTCATTACAAAATTCATGGCTTTCTTTGACCGTCATATCGCCATTTACGCAAATTTTAAGTTCAATTTGCTTTCTGACTCCCGAACGTCTTGTTTTGAGTTCGCAAAGTTTAAACATTTTGGCATTTTTAACAGAATTTATGGTTTTTAAAATTTCTGTTTCTTCATCAACGGAAAGGCTTGCGTCAAGCAAATCTGCGACTGTTTTCTTACAAATCTTAAATCCCGCTTCCCAAATCAAAACCGCAACAAAAATCGCAATCAACGGGTCAATAATATGAATATTAGTAATTTTAATCAATGCCAAACCCGCCATAACGCCAACTGCCGTATAAACATCTGTTCTCAAATGCTCAGCATCAGCATAAAGTGCAATTGAGCCGGTCTTTTTTGCACAACTGAAAAGATATGCACTGACAAAAATATTCGCAAAAACAGAAAATAACATCACATAAATAGCAATGTCAACATCAACAGACTCGTACTTTCCGCTGATAACTTTCATTGACGCTTCCCACAAAATATAAACGGACGCCAAAATTATCAACAATCCCTCGATTAACCCCGAAAAATCCTCGTACTTCCCATGCCCGAACGCATGGTCTTTGTCGGCAGGCTTTGAGGCTTTTTTGACCGCAACAAAAGCAATAAATGATGCCAAAAGGTCACTTGTTGAATGGATTGCCTCGGAAATTACAGAAAACGACCCTGTTATAATGCCTGTGATTAATTTTAAAATAATCAAAACAGAATTAGAAACGACCGAAATCCCCGCCGCTCTTTGTTTTATAACAATATCATCTTTTGTTTTCATACTTCCGCCAAATGCTTTGCCACAAAATTATAACACATCAAAAAATTTCTTTGAAAATTTATCAGATTTATTTTTTACAATTAATAGAATAATAAAATGACGATAAATGCGTGAAACAGATACTTCGGCTAAAGCCTCAGTATGACGATGAATGCGTATCTTTGTTTGATGAATGAGTAAACACTGGATTGTTTCACTTCGTTCGCAATGACAGTGAACGCTTGAAGTTATATGTTTCCGTCATTCTGAGGGATTTATCCCGAAAAATCTGTTTCCTTCGACATTTCAAAGATTCTTCGCCTAAAGGCTCAGAATGACAAGAACTGACTAAAGTCGACCCTACTTCTGCCACGGGCAAAGCCCTCGCAGTGACAGGAAACGCAAAATTTCAAAAAATCAAACTGAAAATTTATTTCATTTGTTCTAACAATGTTTCTCGGACGTCGGCGAGCGGACCGCCGTCGGGTTGGACAAGGTTATTACAATATTTTTTCATAAATATAAACGGGAATTTTGGCAACCAACTTGCTTTCATCAAGATAGAAATGGTGTCAAGCCCTTGTGAGAGCAGCAATTCGTCGATTGTTTCTTCATAAGCGATAGAAATACTTGAGAAAATTTTTAAGGTATAGTCGGCAGTTGTTACTACGGAATAACCTGCTCCAACGCCTGTGTTTGCAAGCAATTCTGTGATACGAAACGCCTCATCGTCAATTCTTCTGACTGCATCATCAGGGAGTGCGATGGCTTCTTCTGTTGAAATTTTTTCAATTTCAAACCAAGAGTTGTTGTATTTAATTCTCATTGTTGTAGGAGTTGGCATGTAGATGAATTGGCATTTGTTGTCCATAAGCATTTTGCCGTCGGCACTGTATATTCCGTATTTGAAATTTTTTACGGTCAAAAATTTTCTGCCGAAGAGTGGTTCAATTCCGTGGAATTTTGGCGGAACGATAATTTTTCCGTATTGGTCATAAATGCCGTAATCACTTTCGTTGCCTAATTTTACCCACGTGTCAAAAAGTCTTTCGGCGTGAGTATATTTAGGTTCGACGAGAATTTTTCCCTCGCAGTCCATAAGTCCGAATTTATAATTTTTCTTTTGGATAAGCCAAGCGTTTTGCCCGAGGCGAATTACTTTTCTGTAAATCGGTTTAACGATTATGTTTTCGCTTTTGTCTTTAAGTCCGAAAAATTTGTTGTCCGTTGAAAAAACGGTCAAAGTGTCCGTCGTTTCTTTTGTTGCGGAAACTGTCGGAGTTGTCGTTTCGGGAGCGGGTGTTGTTTGTTCAACTGCCAAAATTGAATTGCTTGTTAAAAAAAATAAAGAAAATAAAATTAAAAATCTTTTCATACTCGTATATTATGCCAAAATGTGGTAAACTTTTCAAGTATTAAGGAACTTATTGATATGTCAAAAAAAGTGAAAATTTCAATAATAATTTCAAGTATTATTGCTTTCTTTGTTGCGGCAATTTTGGCTTTGTATTTGGTTGTATTGCCGAAAGTTGTTTCTATTCCCGAATTGTGGGTTTATGTTAACGGAATAGTTAAAGATACTTGCGGGGCGGAGTTGGTTGTTTCAAATCCGTGCCTTAAAACTTCTTTGAAACCCGAAATTACCTTTGATATCGACGGTTTGACGCTTGTTAAAGACGGTGAAACTCTTTTGAATGTCAAAAATATGCAATCGGGCGTGAATTTTTCCAAGATTTTTTCAAAAGAAATTAAACTCCAAAAATTCGGGGTTGACGATTTGTATGTCGATATAAACAAATTGCAAAATTTAAAAATCAAAGAGGGTGAACAAAAGGAGCAAAAGCCTTTTCCTCTTACGATTGATTGGTTTGATTCACTTTTGTATGTGAAAAAATGTATTTTTATTTATGAATCTCCGCAAAAAGTTATGATGAAATTTTTGGCGGGTGACATTGCCCTTGATATGTCGGGTGAACCGAGATATTTGCATTTCAAGTCACTGCTTGATATGGAGCATAATAAAGACCGTTTGCGTCTTGAATTTTGGGACAAAGACACGGTTTATATTAAGGATAAAAAACTTATTTTTGATAAGTTTAAGTTCTCTGTCAATGATTCTGAAATCGTTTTGGACGCCAAGTTTAATCAGGACGGCAAGTATAAATTGGATTTGTCGTCGAAGAAATTTTCGATACAAAACGTTGATAAATTTATGCGAACGAATATGCTCATTGCGAACGGTTCCGATGTTATGAACTGTTTTAAAGATTTGGCGGGCGATTTTTCGTTTGATGTAAAAATGAGCGATACGGCGTTCGGAGCGATTGTTAAGGTTAACAAAATCGTCGGCAAACTCGTTCCGTTGGCGAATATTCCTTTGACTGTTTCTAAGGGTTCAATAATCCTTGACCCGCAAAATATTACGGTTAGTAACTTCGAGGGCTTTTACGGTCATAATTCCCAAAACAAAGTCGGAATGTTCGGCAATGTCTTTGATTATGCGACAAAAGCCGATACAAACCTTTTTATCACAGGCGATGCGTATGATGAGTTGGCTCAACATATTTCAAAACTTGCAGGCATAAGAATTGCATTTGTTAATGTGTCGAAGTTCGTCGTTCGTGTTGTTTGCGATGTGACGGGAAAGGTCAAAGTCACGGGCGGTGCGAAAGTTCCTGCGGGGAGCAATGTGACTTTTGAGGGTGCAAGCATCAGTCCTGCAAAGTTCGACCGTGCAATCGGTTTGGACTTGGAAGTTTTGAAAGACAAATTGGCGATTAATCACATTAATTATTATATTTCTGAAAATATTGCTCAAAATATTACACCGCAAAAGCCTATGGTGTCTATCAACGGGCTTGTTAACTGTTATACGGGCTATTTGTATAATTTGGGATTTGAAATTCCAGAACCTTTGCCGAGCGAATTTTTTAATGTTCTTGTCGGTCAAACTTTGCTTAAACGTGGTACGGTTGCCGGAAAAATGCGTTTTGTAAACGGTGACAAGCCACATCTTGACGGAGAAATGAAAATTAAATCCGTAAGAGTTTCGGGACAAAGTTTCAAAATCAATAACGGAAAAATAATTGCAAAAGATGATAATATTCATCTCACTGCTGACGGGCGTTTCAGACGTTTGAACTACAAATTTGACGGCAATATCAAAAACTGTTTATTATTCCCGATTTTGGTCAAAAATGTTAATTTGAACATCGATGAACTCGACGTTGAGCGTGTTATGCAATCGTTTGCACCTCGTGAACAAAGAATTGCAAATGCTCATAAAAATCTCAATCCTAATCGTCCGAAATCTGTCGAAAGTAAAATTTCGACAAAATATTTTGAGGTTGATGATACTCCAAAAACAGAAACAAAATCAGACTCTTCAAGTTCGGAAGCGGTTGAACCGATTGTGTTCCAACCGAATTTGATTGTCGTTAACGATTGTAATTTCAATGTCGGAAAAGGTGCTTATAAACAAATTAAGTTCGGAAATTTGCACGCTACGTTGACTTTGAGCAAAGAGGGTATGCTGAATGTTCAGTCTAACAAATTCGATTTTGCGGAAGGTATTTCAACGTTGAAGTTGGTCTGTGACCTTGCAAAACCTACTTATTACATAAGATTGGGAGCAAAAGATGTTGATGTTGATGTACTTTCGACGGCTATTTTGAATTTGCCGAAAGAAATTTCGGGCAAAGCGATGGCGTTGCTTGAATTTAACACGGACGCATCGGCGAAGTTGAACGGAAAAATCCAATTCTCTGTTGATAACGGTTCAATTGCGAAATTGGGCTTGGTTCAATATTTGTTAAATGTTGCGTCATTGTTTAGAAATCCGCTTGCGATGATTAGCCCGACGACGTTTTGGGATTTGGTTAATGTTCCTGAGGGTACTTTCAAAAAAATCAACGGCACTCTGGTAATTAAAGATAATATCATCGAAAGAATGATGATTAAGTCGTCGTCCCCTCAATTGAGTGCTTTCATTATCGGCAGAATTAATCTCGTCAATATGGACGCTTCACTTAGAATTTATACGAAATTCAGTAATATTCACAAAGGATTTTCGGGATTTTTGAGAAACATCTCTTTGAATGTCCTCTCAAAACGAGTTAAGTCTAATGTCAAAAACGACGCAAGTTACTATGCTATGGAACTTTCGCAACTTCCTGAATTGGAAACGGGCGAAAAAACGGCACAGGTTTATTTGACAAAATTTGACGGCGATGTTTTGACCTCGAACTTCATATCTCAATTGAAAAGAATTAAATAGCGTTAATTTGCCGAAAGGAGCGATTTTGCAAATTCGATTGCGGAGTCAGAGTCTGTTCCCGAGGCAAGTTTCGCTATTGCTGTGATTTTTTCTTCGTCGTTAAGCGTTTTGATTTCAACAGTCGTAAAGTCGCTTTGTTCCTTAGTTACAAGGAAGTGGCGGTCTGCTTTTGCTGCTATTATCGCTTGGTGTGTAATAACTAAAATTTGTCTGAATTTTGAAAGTTCGGCAATTTCGTCTGCCACACTCTGAGCGGCTTTGCCTGAAATTCCCGTATCAATTTCATCAAAAATTACAGTGTCAATGTCATCTGCTTGGGCAAAAATCGTTTTTATCGCAAGCATTACCCTCGAAATTTCACCGCCCGATGCCGTTTTTGCAAGCGGTGCAAGGTCTTGAGAAACGTTTGTGGAAATGAAAAATTCAACGTTGTCCGCTCCGTTCGCCCCCAAATCCGTCGGGGTAATTCTTATTTCAAATCTCGATTTTGCAAGTTCCAATTTCTCGAGTTCTTCTTCGATTAACGTCGAAAGCAAGACAGCACAGTTGTTTCGACTTGCCGTTATGTTTGCTGAAAATTTTTTCAATTTTGATAAAATAATCTCAATTTTTTCTTCGATTTCTTCAACCGCACGAGTTGAATGTTCAATTGAAGAAAGTTCCGTTGAAAGTTTGTCATAAGTTTTTAAAACTTCCTCGAGATTGCCGCCGTATTTGCGTTTTACCTTGTCTAAAGTGAAAAGTCGCTCTTGAATTTCATTCAATCTTTCCGTGTCGTCAGAAACAGACTGAGAGTAGTCACGGAGCATATTTGCGGTATCTCTTATGAGTTCTTGAATTTCGATTATAGAGGATTCAATTTCTTTTAGCGATTCGTCCATTGTTGTCGCTTTTGAGATGTTCATTTTTATTTTTGAAAAAGCGTCTGTAATTGAGTCGTCATCGCCATTTAAAGCCCAATATGCCGTCGAAGTCAATTCTTTTAATTTTTCAGCATTTTCAAGGACGGAAAGTTCGTTTTGTAACTTTTCGTCTTCGTCAGTTTCTTTTATTTCCGCCTCTTCGATTTCGCTGATTTGGAATTTCAAAAAATCGATTTGCGATTCTGTTGCATTTGCTGCATTTTTGGCAAATTCGAGTGATTTTTGCAGCCCTGTATATTCGCCGTAAAGCGATTTGTATTCGTCTAAATCCTTGCCGTAGATGTCTTTTGCATAATTGTCCAAAAGCGTTATATGCGATTTCGGTTGCATAAAGGCGTAGGTTTGGTGTTGGGAGTGAATGTCGATGAATTTTTCTTTAAATTCTCTTAAAAAATTTTGGTTAACCAAAGTGCCGTTAATTCTTGCTCTTGAAGATGATTGGGTAATTTCTCTCGTCAAAATAATTTCATCGGTGAGGTCTATTTCGTTTTTTTCAAACAAATCTTTCAAATCATGTTTTGTGTTTGAAATTGTGAGTTCGACGGTTGCTTTGTTCGAACCTTTTTTTATGACGTCAGAGCCTGCTTTTGCACCGAAAGCGATGTCGATTGCATTAATCAAAATACTTTTACCGGCACCTGTTTCACCTGTTATAACGTTCAATCCGTTTGAAAAATCTACGGTCAAATCGTCAATCAATATGTAGTTTTTTATCCGAATTGAATTGAGCATATCCCTTTTCCCTACTAAATAATTTTATCTCTTGTTTTTATTTGTGACAAGAATGTTAAATCGTGTATAAAATTTTCGGTTGAAAAAATTTTTCCTAAAAATTTGCAAAAAAAAATCCGTACATCGTGCGGCAGTTCAGGAAAATAGTTTGTTTTAAGCAAGTGTGTTTATTGATTTTAAGACAATTTTGGATTTGATTTCCGACGGAAGATTTAAGTTTGCAAAATCGCCGTCAAGTGTTGCCATTCCTGTGTCGTAAGCATCTTCAAAATTTTTCATTGAATTTGCAATTCTTGAATAAGTGTCCGTGTCTGCGGCGGGAATTTTGTATGTCGTTTTGATTGTTTTTTGAACCTCTGCCTTGATTGTCAAAGATTGGTTCGCCATAAAATCCAAAACATCTTTTGCTTTTAAGTCGGAAGTTGCGTTCATTGTTTGTGTTTGGGTAACTTTTGTTTCCTCTGTGATACCCATTGTTTCCTTGAGTTTTTTGCGAACTTCCGCACAACGCATCGAATACAAACTGATTCCGTTTACTAAATCCATTTTTCGCTCCTGTCAAATTCCCTTGAGTTTTTTTTAATGAATTTTTTTCTTTCGTCAAAATATTTTGAATGACTTGTTACGAAATGTTAATATTACTTCATAACAAGCCTAACAGAGCGTTTTTCGGTATAATAAAAATATGAATATGGACGGCGTGCGTAAGTTTTTCTATATGTTTTTGTGGTATTTGTTTGTCATTTGCAAACTTTTTGTTTTGATTTGGCATCATATTTTGACGGGAAAAACGAGAGTATCACTGTATTTTAAGAAAAAAGCAGAGAATTTTCTCTTCTTTTCGCCCCGTGTTTACAAAGTTTCTTATATCAGAAAAGAGGTCAAAACTTATAGCGAGCCTGTCCGTTTGTTCACGAAAGATATGGTAAAATTGCACGCAAGTTTTTTGCCGCCTGAAGAGGGAAAACCTGTTGTTTTGTTCTTTCACGGGCAATCGGAAAATATTACGAAATGGCAAAATACATTTTCATTTTTCAGACAAAACGGATACGGAGCATTGTTTCTTTCCTATCGGGGACACTTGAAAAGTGCGGGAAGACCGTCTGAAGAGGGTGTTTACACTGATGCGGAAACGGCAATGGAATATTTAATCGGAAAAGGTTTTTCGCCTGAAAATATAATCCTTTGGGGTCGCTCGTTAGGTTCTGCCGTTGCTTTGCAAACTGCGTTAAAATACAACGTAAAAGCGGTCGTTCTCGAAAGTCCGATTTTGGATATTAAACAGGCTGCGATTTCTGTTTTCGCAAGATATGTTAAAATTTTCAAATTCGTTTTGTTGAGAAGATTTATAAAATGGCTGCTTGAAAGTGCCGATTACATTCAAATGTTTGATAACGGCGAAAAAATTTCAAAAGTTAAAGCACCGATTTTGATTATGCACGCAAAAAATGACGAAAAAATATCTTATGAACAAGCAGTGACTCTCTCAAGACTCAATCCGTCCGCAAGGTTGTTTCTCGTTGAGGACGGCTCTCATGACCATTCGGAATGGTGCTATGATGAGGCGAAAAACTTTATTGAGGGCTTGAAATGCAGTTGTTAATGTATATTTTAAAAAGATTTTTGCAAACTATTCCTCTTTTGTTTATAGTTTCGATTATCGGATTTTTCCTGATTAGAGCATGTCCTGTTGACCCGTTGGGTGAACTCAGAATGAATCCTTCGATTTCCAAGCAGACTCTTGAGGCTGAAAAAATCCGACTCGGACTTGATAAACCTGTTATTGTTCAATACGGTTTGTGGCTCAGAGGCTTTGTTAAAGGCGATATGGGCATTTGCACAACGGGAGAAAAAGTTTCCGATAAATTGAAAGAGCGGATTCCGAACACGCTTTTGCTTACGATTACGGTAATTTTTTTCACTTGGCTTGTTGGCATTCCGCTTGGAATTGTAGCGGCTTTGAACAAAGGAAGGCCTGTTGACAGAATGTTGACGATTTTATCAAGTATCGGAATGGCAATTCCGTCGTTCTTTTTCGCACTTTTAATGTTGATTTTTGCGGTAAGAACGGGTTGGTTTCCGACGGGCGGTTTGACGAGTTACAATTTTTCTTCAATGTCCGAAATAGGCAAAATTATTGACATTGGAAAACATTTGGTCTTGCCGACTTTGGTTTTGTTTACGATTTCATTGTCGGGTTTGCAGCGACAAATGAGAAGTAATTTGCTTGACGTTATGGAAAGCGATTACGTAAAATACGCTCGAGCAAAGGGTTTGAGCGAGAATAAGGTTGTTTTTAAGCATGCTTTAAGAAATGCGATAAATCCGCTTGTAACGCTTTTGGGCTTTGAGTTTGCGTCATTGTTAAGCGGTGCGGCTTTGACTGAGTATGTTTTTCAGTATCCGGGGCTTGGACGTTTGATTTTGGAAGCTGTTTTAAAGTCCGATATTAACCTTGTTATGGCGTCTTTGATGATAGGTACGATAATGCTTGTTGCGGGCAATTTGCTTGCGGATATTTTGTTGAAACTTGTTGATCCGAGAGTTGAGGCGTCGTAATGAATTACATCAGCGAGGGAATTTTTAAACAAATGATGCGTGATAAGTTTGCGGCGTGTGCGTTTTGGGTACTTGTGGTACTTTATCTTGCTGTATTTTCGGCGACATTTATTTCTCCGTATTCAAAGGATTATTCGGACAGACAATCGGCTTATGCCCCGCCGTCAAAGATTTACGTGGTTAATGAAAACGGAAAAATTTGTAAACCATATACTTATAATTATGTCCGCTCTTTTGATGAAAATACTTTCAAAATCAAATATAGCGAGGACAGAAGCAAAAAATTCGCCGTAAAATATTTTGCGAAAGGTTATAAATATAAATTATTCGGATTTATCCCTTGTGACAGACATTTTATAAATGTTGAAAACGGCGGTAAATTGTATATTTTGGGTACTGATATTAACGGTCGGGATAATTTTTCGAGGTTGCTTTTTGGCGGGCAAATTTCACTTACCGTCGGATTTTTGGCATTGTTTATTTGTTTTCCTTTGGGGCTTTTATATGGCGGAATTTCGGGGTATTTCGGAGGAAAAACCGACTTTTTGATGATGAGATTTGCCGAGGCGGTTATGAGTATTCCGAGTTTTTATCTTTTGATAATTTTGGCGTCGATTTTGCCTGCGGGCATGACGAGTGTGCAGCGGTTTGCTCTGATTGTTGCAATCCTTGCTTTTATCGGTTGGGCAGGATTTGCGAGAGTTATTCGCGGTATGGTTTTGTCGATTAAAAAGCAGGAGTACGTTTCGGCGGCGGTTGCGTCAGGTGCTTCTAAAATGAGAATAATTTTAAAACATATTTTGCCTCAGACGATGAGTTATGTAATCGTTGCGATGACGTTGAGTATTCCGTCTTATATTTTGTCGGAATCGGGATTGAGCTTTTTGGGACTTGGTATTCAGCAGCCTGATGCAAGTTGGGGAAATATGCTCAAAGAGGCTCAGGAGTTTGTAAATATTACTTCAAGACCTTGGCTTTTGATGCCCGGATTTTTAATTTTTGTTGCCGTTTTAGCATTTAACGTAATCGGTGATACAATTAGAGATGTAGTTGACCCAAAAAGTAAGGTGAGGTAAAAATGCCCGATTTTTCAAGTTTGTTTGTGTCGTTGGACAGTGATGTAATTGTCAGAATTTTCCTTTCTCTTATTTTGGGATTCATAATCGGCTTAGAGCGTGAAATTACCAATAAAGCGGCAGGTTTGAGAACGAATATTCTTGTCAGTGTCGGTTCTTGTTTGTTCACGATTTTGTCCATATACGGATTTTCAAATGCGTTGAGCATTTATCCGATGGGGGACCCTGCGAGAGTTGCGGCACAAATTTTGACAGGTATCGGTTTTATCGGTGGCGGCTGCGTTTTAAGACATGGAACGAGCATCTTCGGGTTAACGACTGCGGCGACTCTTTGGGCAACGGCAAGTGTCGGTATGGCTTGCGGCTGCGGAAAGTTCGGAGTTGCGATTTTGGTTGCAATTCTTTCGGTTGCAACTTTGACGTTAATCAGAATTTTTGAAAGAAATTGCATTCCGAAAACGCAAAAAAATAATAAAAATATGAAAGTTTCATTGATTTGTGCAGATGATGATTTTCCGTCTTTGGTTACTGATATTCCGAAATTATTTCCGAACATTTCATCAATGACGAAAAAAGATGCGGGCTACGAAAAAAATTGTATCAAAATTTCCTTTGAAACCCTTTTGTGTTGCAAAAATACCGTAGAATTTGTTTTTGAAAAATTTGCGGGCGATTTGCGGGTTAAGGACATTTCTGTTAAGGAATTGAGCGATTAGCGTAACTTATGATACAATAATTTTAGTAAGACAATAGGATAGTGTATGAGCGAAGATTTAGAAAATTTATATTGTAATGTTCCTCCGACGAAAATTCGGAATAGGGAAGAAAAATTCCGCCCTGCAAGAACGACTCCGTTCTGGGAAACTATTGCGGATATGTTCTTTTTCAATATGTTACAACACAGGTTCCACTCAATGCTTGTGAAAAATGAAGAGTTGTTTGAGGAACGAAACAAAGATGCTGCGACGATTTTCTTTGCTCCTCACGGCAATTGGTGGGACGGAATCGTCGGATATAATATGCTCAGAAGAGTTTTTCATCATACCGTTCGTGTGATGGTTGAGGAGATGAACAGATTTCCGCTTCTCTCAAGAGCAGGTGCTTTCCCCGTAAACAAGCGATCTTCACAAGAAGCAATGAAGTCTTTGAAATATGCTATTGACGATTTGGGGCAACATGCCGATCACGGTCTTTGGATTTTTCCGCAAGGCGTTATTAAGCCGCCGAATTACAGACCGTTCGAGTTTCAGACGGGCATGACTTATATTGCTGAAAAAATTGCAAAAAAATACGGTGCGATTAACCTCGTCCCCGTTGCGGTTGCGTTTGCTTTTTTGAGAGAAGACCAACCCGAAGTTCTCGTTGAAGTCGGCAAACCGATTATTTTGACAAAAGAAGATGTTGTAAATTTGGACAGACATGAATTTACTCATAAATTGGAAAAAGATTTTACCGAATTTTGCGACAATCAACTCAATGATATCTCAAAAGGTCATTTCCAAGGCTATAGACAACTTTTCGTCAAACGTGTACATTGGTATCGTCGAATTGAAAAGAAATTAAAAGGTATCGGAATGAAAGGTTCCGGAATTTAGTTTTAATAATAAAAAGAGGCTTTTTCGGAGCCTCTTTTTTTGTTGAAAATTTCTTTTATAAAATATTTTGAATGTTTCTAAAGTCAGTTATGACGTTCGTTACGCAGTCAATAGATTTGTAAAATTCAACGGGTTCTTTTGATGCAACTGCGATAATTCTCTTAATACCTGCCGATTTTGCCGCCTCGATACCCGAGATTGCGTCTTCAAAAACTATACAGTCTTTTGGGGCAATTCCGATTTTTTTTGCGGCAATTTCGTAAATATCGGGTGCGGGTTTTCCAGGGATAGTTCCGTCCGAATAAACGATTTTGTCGAGGTCAAACCATTTTGCTAAATTGAATACGTCAATGTAAAAATCGACGTTGATTTTTTCTGACATCGTGGCAATTGTGTGCGGAATGTTATTTTCGCAAAGATAATCCAAAAATTCTTCTACACCGTCCGCAAATTTTGTGTTTTCGGGGTCTTTTTTGCACATGTCGAGATAAATAATTTCTTTTTCCCGTCCGATTTGTTCGGCTTCTTCTTTTGAAGGTTCACGCCCGATTGCGTAAGCGATAATTTCGGAGTTTTTTCTTCCGAACATGTGATGCACCATTTCATAATCGTTAAACGGCGTTCCTCTTAATTTTCTTGACGTTTCTACCCATGCATCGTAATGCTTTTGTGAATCCCAAAACAGCGTTCCGTTAAAATCAAAAATTATACCTTTTTCTTTCATAAAAACCTCTCAAGTCTTATTATACATGGATTTACAATATTTAACAAATTAAAAATATTATTAAAGTTTATGTTTTTTTTACCGATAATAAACATGTAAGTGTAAAGGCGTTTATTATGGAATTCAATGATTATTTAGTAAAAAGATTATCAGCATTATCCATTCAAAAAACTGCGGGCAAGGAAAACGGCTATGACGCATCGGCGGCTTATGATGTTTCTATTTTCAATTCTGCAAACGCCCAAGATTTACAAAATATTGATTATGCAAAATTATTAAATTCAGAAGATTTATCATCTTTGAACGATGGTGTTACTGACCAAACACAAAAAAGTTTGAACAGTATTTTAAAAAGTTTTATCAGTTTAGATGAAATCCAAGAAGCAGCAGATGCAAACGGCGATGGAAAGGTTGATGAAACCGAATTGCAAGAATACATCTCTTCAATTGCAGGTGCTGACGGTAATGCAGAAACACTTACAATGCAAGATATTGATGCCGTAATTGCAGATTTGGGTATCGACCTTGACAGTATTGCTGAAACAGCAATGAATGATGCTTTGAAAGAACTTCAAGAGTCAGTTCAGGCTCAACAAGAAGAACAAGAACAAAAACTTGAAGAACTTGAAGAAGAACAAAAGGCTCAACAAGCACAACAAGCACAATCTTCGGGTGGCACAAGTGGTTCAGGCAGCGTAGGCGGCGGAAGCTACTCTAACGGCGGCGTTTCAAGTGCTTCTAAAAAATCTGCCGACAACACAAAATCAACCGCTGAAACAATCCAAGAACTTGAAAAAGAAATTTCTGACAAAAATGCTGAAATAGATGAAGTTGAAGCAGACGCAGAAAAACAAATTGAAGAGCAAGAAAAAGCAAAAGAAAAAGCCATGAAAGACAATGGCGTTTCTGATGACGAATACAAGGCTTATCAAGAGAAAGAACAAGAATTAGAAAAACAAATTACGGAAAAAGAAACCGCAATTAAAGAACAAGATGAAAAAATCACATCGAACAATGCGACAATTTCATCAAACGAAAACTACATTTCTTCATTGGATTCTCAAATCGAAGCCAATAAGTCAGCAATCTCATCACTCGATTCTGACAGCGATTCTTACCAATCCAAAAAATCAGATATGGAATCTAAGAACGCAAAATTAGAAGAAGAAAAAAGTGCAAAAGAAAAGGAAAACGAAAACCTTAAAAAAGAAGTAGAAACTGCTGAAAACAAAAAGAAAGAACTTGAACAACAAAAAACAGAAATTGAAACTCAAAAACAACAACTTTTGAGCGAAACTTTGAAAAATTCAAAAGATTTTGCAAAAGGAGTAGGTTCATCAGAAGCAGTTGACGCTATCAAAACGCAAATTTCAAAATACGATGAAAACATTTCTCAAATCAGAAATGACAAAGATACAAAAGTTGCAAATTTAAGACAAGAAGTTCAAACTCTTGAAACAAAATTGCAAGATGCTAAACAAAAAGAACAACTCGATTCTGTAATCAGCGAAAACAAAGTAACAACTTCAAACCTTCCCGAAGACTTGTTTAAAAAAGACGGTGCTTTGGCAGGAAAAGAAGACCAAGTTGCCGAAATCGCAGAAAAATACGGTTTGGAACCTGAATTTTTGGCAGCAATTATGTGTCTTGAAACAGGTTACGGCTCAAGTTCACTCTTGAACAGTTGCAACAACCCTGGCGGAACAACAGGTTCAGGTTCGGCTGGAAGTTACACAACAAGTGATGGACGTACATTCGCTAAGTACAATTCTATCGAAGACGGTATTGAAGCAATGGCTAAAAACCTTTCCGGATACACAAAATACGAAGGCGTTTCATCTGTTGATATCGACCACGTTGATGCAATCGGTAACAAATATTGCGTAGGCGGCGATTGGGCTAACAAAGTAAGAACAATTTACAATAAAATTAAAGCATAATTTGTTCTGAAAAATATTTTAACGAAAATTCCTCTTTAAAGAGGAATTTTTTTTGTAAACATTTTGTAACATTTGAAAAGCATGAATTAAAGAATTACTTTGCTTGGTCGATAATACATGTGTAAGTGTAAGAAAAGGTTGTATATTATGGATTTCAACAGTTATTTGATTAAAAGACTCTCTGCAATGTCTATTCAAAAATCTGCCGGTAACGATCAAGGTTACGATGCAGGTGCTGTTAATAACATTTCAATCTTTTCAGGTGCAAATACTCAAGATTTACAAGCACTTGACTACGCTAAATTGTTGAGCGATGCAAGTGATAAAGAATTAAACGAAGGTGTTACAGATCAAACTCAAAAAAGTTTGAACAATATTTTGAAAAGTTTTATCAGTTTAGATGAAATCCAAGAAGCCGCAGATGTTGACGGCGACGGCGAAGTTACCGAAGCAGAATTGAAAGATTATATCTCTTCAATCGCAGGTGCTGACGGTGATGCAACAACTTTGTCAATGTCAGACATTGATAAAGTTATTGAAGATTTGGGAATTGATTTGGAATCAATCGCTGAAAAATCAATGAACGATGCACTTTCTGCTCTTGAAGAAGAAAACGATGCAAAAGCAATCGACGAACTTGAAAAACAAAAAGAAACAGAAAAAGCACAACAAACTCAACAAGCACAATCAGCAGGCGGTTCAAACGGTTCAGGCAGCGTTGGTGGAGCAGGCAGAACTTCAGGTTCAGGTAGCACTTCAGCAGCAAACAAATCAAACGAACCCAAAACAATTGACAATATGTCACTTGAAGAATTGGAATCAGAAAAACAAACAAGACAAACTGAAATGCAAGACGCTCAAGATGCAGTAAATGCAATCCACAGCGGTGACAACGAACAAGTTAAGGCTGCACAAGACAAAGCAGACGAAGCAAAAGAAAAATACGAAAAAGCATTAAAAGAAGACAAAAACGTTCCTGATGAATTAAAGAACAAACAAACTCAAAATACTCAATCAATTGAAGCAAACCAAAAGAAAATTGATGATAAAGAAATTGCTATCAACAACAAAGAATCAGATATTGCAAACCAAGAAAACACAGTATCTTCACACGAAAGCAGTTTATCATCTCTTGAAAGTTCATTGTCTTCATTACCTTCTCCCACAGGAAAAGAAGAAGATAAAGAAAAAGATGCTCAAATCGCAGAAAAGAAAAGTAGCATAGAATCACAAATTTCCGCAAAGAAAGAAGAACTTGAAGAAGCAAAATCAAAACTTCAAGAAGAAAAGAATGCACTTAATAAATTGAACGAAGAAAAGGGTAAACTTGAAGTTGAAAAGGGTCAATTAGAAAAGGCTAAACAAGAAATTCAAAAAGAAATCGAATCAAAATGCTCAACAGAAACTAAAGAAGCAATGACTGCATACAACGAAGCAAAAGCAAATGTTGAATCAGTTAAGAAGACTGAATTGTCAACTGCAACTGCTGCACTTGATAAAGCAAGATCTTCAGTTTCAGAAATTGAAGCAAAAATCACAGAAGTTAAAAACAAGAAAACTGAAAAAGAAAACAGCGTAAACAAATTTGATTTCGATTTCGGTGAAAACTTGACAGACGAACAAAAAGCAGCACTTGAAAAATTTGAAGCAAACTTTGAAAATAACAAAGACAGATACGAAGCAGTTGCTGAAAAAACAGGTGTTCCTGCTGAATTGATTGCAGCAATCCACTGGAGAGAAAGTTCAGGAAACTTCGACACTTACCTCCACAACGGTGACCCGCTCGGCAAACCGACAACACACGTTCCTGCAGGACTCAACTACAGCAATTGGGAAGATGCAGCATGCGATGCAATGACAAGATACATCGACCAAGACAAACTTGATAAAGATGATCTCAACACATACTATGACGTTGCAGAAAGATACAACGGATTAGGTTACAGAAACAAAGGTGTTCAATCACCTTACGTATGGGCAGGTACAACAAACTACTCAGGCGGTAAATATGTAGCAGACGGCGTTTATGATGCAAACTATGTTGACAGACAATTAGGCGTTGCTGTTATGTTGAAGAGATTGATGTCATAATCGGGACGAAAAGTTTAAAACTCCCCTCAAAAAGGGGAGTTTTTTTATTGGATATCGACTGAAATGTTTGTAAATTCGATGTCGTCGTAGTCGATGTATGCGGTTTGGAACAGATTTTTTCCCGCTTTAATGGTGATTGAATTTTTTTGGTTTGGTTTGATTAAATTTTTTGGAATTTTAATTTTTTGGTTATCGCCGTTGAGGTGAATTTCGCAGATTTTGTTGCCGTTGCAATAAACTTCGGGGGCAGAGGCGAAACTTGTTCGGACTTTTGATTGACCTGCATTTTTGGCGGAGAGAGTGTCTATACCGATTATTGAGCCGATTGTAAGAATTACATCTTTGCTTGAAAAAGTAGGAATTAGAAAGTCTTTTGAGTAAAATGCACCGATTGCTTTTGAGGTGAAGTCCTCGGCATTTGCTGAATTTATGCTGTAATTATTGTCGCCAAGGTGAATCATTTCTGTTTCGATGGAAATATTGCCGAGTTCGGTTTTTTCGATACCGATGATGAGCGGAGTTTTTCCTGTTTCGTTAATTGTGAGTGAAAATGGCTTGTAGCCGTCTTTTTGAACGGATAAAATTGTCGGTGCTTTTATTTTTGCATTGAGTTCAAAACGACCGTTTTCGTCTGTAATTGTGACAAATTTCAGTGCGGGAGCGGAAACTTTTGCTTTTGGAATGCCTTTTCCTGTTTGGGAATCGATGATTTGGCTAAAGTTTTTCAATTCTTCATTTTTTTGAACTCCTCCTGTCACGGCGGCATTGCCCTCAAGTGCAATGAAAATCATAATAAACAACACACTTAAAATTCTTTTCATAAAATGTCCCCTCTTACATCACACTATAAAATTTTTTTATGGGTAATTAATCCTGACGATTTTCACGAGTGACGGTGATATTGAAATTTTTAGATTTTGAATGTTACATTTGTTTCACATTTTGTTTGAATATGTTATTATAATTTTCTAAAGGAGAGTGTTTTTATGTTGAAAAAAGTTGCATCTGTTTTGTTGTTGGTAATTTTGGCTTTGTGTTTGATTTACGGGGTTTTTGCCGTTTTGCAGAAGAAAGAAATTCAAAGAGCGGAAGGGCTTTATAAAGTTGCCCGCACTGAACTTTTGAACAAAATTATCACGGAAAAAAATCTTCATTCTTATGTTGAAATCGGGTTAAGCAACCCTTATGCGAATTACGTGAATATTATTGCCGAGGAAAAATATTCTGTTGACCCGTTTTTGGTTAACGGTTTTGATTTTTCAAATGATGAAAGTTTCAAACAATGGCTGCCGTATTGCACTCACAGAATGACGAGTGACGAATTTTTTGCTCAAAATAAAGATAAATTTGATATTTTCTTCATTGACGGTTTGCACGAAGAGCAACAATGCGATAGAGATATCCAAAATGCCCTCAGTGCGGTTAATGTAGGCGGATATGTCGTTGTACGTGATGTTTTGCCGAAAACAGAGGCACAACAATCAGTTCCGAGAAAAACAAATGGAATTTGGGTCGGCGATGTTTGGAAGTCGTTTTATAAAATTGCAAAAATGAAAAATCCTGCCTTGGAAGTTTATCTCGTCAATAAAGAAAGAGGTTTGGGCGTAATTCACAAATTGGCTGATGTTAATTATACCGTTCCGAAAGATGACGGAATTACTTATAAAGATTATGTGGAAAATGTGGATAAAATCGCTGAAATTGTTGACTTTTCGGATATTGATAAAAAATTAAAATAAAAATTAAGGCAGAATTTCGACTCTGCCTTTTTGTTATTGATTTTTTGAAACGCAACTTGTCAGAGCGTCCGTAATTCTTTCGATTTCTATTATTTTAATTGTGAATTTGCTGTTTGAAGATAAATTTCCTTTCGGGATAAGAATTTTTTTGAAACCTAACTTTTGAGCTTCGGCAATTCTTTTTTCGATGTTATTAACTTTGCGAATTTCGCCCGAAAGTCCGATTTCGCCGACAATTACGGTATCGGGGCTGACCAAAACATCTCTTGCACAAGTTATGATTGCAAGTGCAACTCCCAAGTCTGCTGCGGGTTCGTCGATTTCGATTCCGCCCGTAATATTGATGTAAACATCGCTTGTGTTAAATTTTAAACCTATTCTTTTTTCAATGACGGCAAGGATTTGCAAAAGTCTGTTGTAATCAATGCCGTTCGTAACCCGTCTTGGGGCGGGATAGGCGGTTGTGCCGACAAGAGCCTGAATTTCGGCAGTTATGACTCTGCTGCCCTCAAATGCCATAATTACGGTGCTGCCGGGGGTTGATGTGCCGCTTCGTTCGCTAAGGAAAATTTCGTTCGGATTTGAAATTTCTTTCAATCCTGTTTCAACCATATTGAAAATGCCGATTTCGTTCGTGCTGCCGAAACGGTTTTTGATGCTCCGCAAAATTCTGTACGATTTGTATTTATCCCCCTCAAAGTGAAGAACGACATCGACCATGTGTTCCAAAACCCTCGGACCTGCTATGTTTCCGTCTTTTGTAACGTGACCGATAATTATCGTTGTTATGTTTTTTGATTTTGCAATTTCTGTGAAAATGTTTGTGCATTCTCTGATTTGAGATACACTTCCCGCACCGCTTGTGATATTGGGGTCAAAAACCGCTTGAATACTGTCTATGATTAAAAAATCGGGTTTGATTTCAGAAATTTGCTTTTTTACGTTAGAAACATCTGTTTGTGAGTAAACGTATATGTTTTCGGAATTTACGCCTAATCTTTCAGCCCGCAATTTGACTTGATTTGCGGATTCTTCCGCACAAACATAGAGAACTTTTTTGTCGGCATCTGCAATGGCTCTTGCGGTTTGTAAAACGAGGGTGGATTTTCCTATTCCGGGGTCGCCTGCGAGAAGAATTGTCGAACCTGTTACGGCACCTCCGCCGAGAACACGGTCAAATTCTTCAAATCCTGTTGTCAGTCTTACTTTTTCGTCAATTTTAATTTCGTTTATTTTTGAAATTTCTCCAATATCAATGATGGCGGATTGTTTTGATTTTTCGGTTGATGAAGCAGTTTCTTCGACAAAACTTGCCCAAGAACCGCATTCAGGGCATTTCCCCATATATTTCGGGGTTTCGTATCCGCAAGATTGACAAACCCATTTTGTTTTAGTCGCCATGATAAATTCTCCTACATGGCGATTATATCACAGTTTTACTCCAATTTTGCCTTACGATTTTCAACAAGCGATGCATTTTTGTCAAATTCAATAATTATTCTGACGGCAAGTTGTGCCATTAAAATCAAAAACGGATTAACCTGACTGCTTGTATTTACGGATACTTGAGTTTGAGCGTTTTCGGGCTTTTGTTTTTTGCCCAAGACCTCTTTCTTCTCAAACGACATCTCTGTTTGAACGTTATAATCTTTCGCCTCTGATTTGATAAGGCTTATAATGTCTTCTTTCGGGAAAATGTCGCCCGCTGTGATGTTGAAATTTATTGTGGAATCACTTTTGAAAATCAAAACTTGAACATTGCCGAAATTGACCGTCTGAATGAGGATTGTGACGGAATCTTCTCCGCCGCCGCCCTCTTCACCGTTTTTTTGTGAAGTGCCGATTTCGATAGAAAAATTTTGTTCTCCAAGCGGCAACCATGGCAAATACAACAACATCATATTTTTTAAAACCTGAACTTGCTGAGTGTCCGCTTTCGGGGTACAAGCATTCAGAATTGCTATCAGTTCGCCCATTTGAGAGCCTGTTGTGATGTTGCCTGTCGGTGCAAATTTTGCCGTCATATTGAAAAGTTTTCCGAGTGCATCTTTTCCGTTTTGTTGCATAAATGCAATCATTTTGCTCAAATCCATTTGAGAATTTATCAAAAGTTGTGCAATGTCCGCTTTCGACAACTGTGCGGCTGTTCGCCCGTCAGCCATTGTCGTCAAAAACGACTCCATATCCTTTTGCATATTCAACAAATCTTTCAAAACCAAACTCATTTCATTGGCTTGAAGTTGTTGTGAGGCTTGAAGATTAGCAAAAAATTGATAGAGCGACCTTGCCGATTGATTGACAAATTGTTGGGTATTTTGAACAACGGTTTGTTGCACGACAGTATTGACGACTTCTGCCGCCACTGCTTTTGCCGTGTTCATATTTGTGTTTATAAACCGAGCATTGTTCGGATTGAAATTTATACCTTCGCCCATAGTTTTACCTTTTTTATTATAATTATTTCAAACACGATTTCAAATCTTCATCGCAAAAATACTCTGAGGTTATGAGATTTTTGAAGTTAATATTACTTAATAATTCTTAATGATACGTTAAATAAATGATGAAATCATGCCGATAGAAGAGTTAGACTAAGGTCAAAGGAAGAAGTGGTTTAAAATGTCATTTGAAACGTCGCCTATCAGGCAGCCGTACATTCAAAATCCTCAGTTCGTCCAAAACAATGGTGGGGGCGGTAATTTGGGCTACATGCAGCAAGAAAAGAGGAAGAAAAAAGAGGAAGAAGAAAAGAAACTTCTCTCTGAAGACGATGCTGATGTTCTTCAACTTGATTCTGAGTCGGATTTTAATGATAAGTTTGAGGAAACCACAAAGGACGAGCCGTCTGCGGGTAAATGGTTCGGAAAAATAGCCGAAAAAATCGGTGAAAAAATTTCCGAAAAATTAAACCCACAAAAGGAAAATCCTTTTACAAACACATCGTTTTAGAATTTGATGTGGAATGCTTCGATAATACCGTCGATAAAGAATTGGCAGGCAAGTGCGGTCAAAAGCACACCGAAAATACGGGTCAGTACGTTGATACCTGAGCGACCCAAAAATTTTGCAATGTAAGTTGCATATCTGAATGCTATCCAACAAAGCACCATATTCAGGAAAAGAGCGATGATAACGATGATTTGGTTAATCGGTTGTGCCTGATATTCTTTCATCATCAAGACCAAAAGTGTCATTGATGCAGGACCTGAAAGCAAAGGTATTGCAAGAGGAAAGACCGAAATATCCTGACGATGATCTGTTTCTTTTTTTGCGGCTCCCGTTTCTGATTTCATTTGCGGTTCAGGATTTGCCATAACCATGTCGATTGATAGGAAGAGGAGTAAAATTCCGCCGGCAAACTTGAATGCAGGAAGAGAAAGCCCGAACCATTCCAAAATTACGTTGCCCAAAAGAGCAAATGCCGTAAGAATGAAAAATGAGATGACAGGACCTTTCAACGCCATTTTCCGTTGATATCGGGGGGAATAATTTGCAGTCAATGAGATGAAAATCGGCAAGTTGCCCAAAATATCAATCGTGAAAAAAAGTGCAGAAAATATTGCAAATAAAGTTTTTAGTATTTCCATCATTTTTTTACTCTTTTGCCTATCTGTTTATATTATTGCATTTTTGCGATAATATTCAAGCCGTTAAAGATTGCCTTAACGTTAGCGTTTGCGGTACTTTCGTCCTGACCTCTTGCGATAATGATTTTGCCGTTCGGTGCTTCAAATTTTATGACCGTCATAGCGGTTGCACCTGAACCCAAAAGTTCTTCGTCCATTGCTTTTTGTTCATAGTGAACGAGTTTTTGTTCAAAACCTGTTTGTTTCAAAGCGTTGAGGCAAGCATCGAGCGGCCCGTTTCCTTTGCCCTCGACTTCAAAAGTATCCGAGTTGTGAGTGAACAACAATTTGTAATCGTTTTCGTTGACTTTGTCCAATTTCAAAATGTGGAAAGGACCTTTTACGTCGAAAACTTCTTTCAAATAGATGTTGATGAGGTTGCGAGTAGGCAATTCGCCGACTTTTTCTGCTGCTTCTTTGATTGTTGGAGAAATTCTTTCTGCTTCTTGAATTGTAATCGGATAACCTGCACGGCTGATAATTTCGTAGAGTGCGGTTTTGCCCGATTGGCTTGTGATGCCCAACTTTTCGTCATCTTTTCTTCCGATGAGTGACGGGTGAATAGGTCTGTATGCACCTTTTTCCATATCTTTTGTTTTAACCGCACCGTCTTGGTGAATGCCGCTTCTGTGGGCGAGTGCTTCAGGTCCGATTAAAGGTGCTTTTTCATAAATTTTGACTTTTGACATGTCCTCGATAATGAGCGCCGTTTCGTAAATTTTGGACAAATCGACAGGAACTTCGACGCCTGAATTGTGCAAAGCAACTGCGACTTCGTAGAAGTTCGTGTTTCCTGCTCTTTCCCCCAAACCGTTCAAGGCTGTTTCTAACTGAACTGCACCTTTGAAGTAACTTTCAACGGTTGCGGCAGTAGCCATTCCGAGGTCATTGTGACAGTGAACGGAAATGTTGATGTCTTTCGGAAGAGCGGTATAAACTTTTTCGACCAAATCGGTGAAGTTTTTAACTCTTGAACGTTCAACCGTATTGGGGAGGTTAATCGTTGTGGCACCTGCTTTTACAACTTTTTTAAATGTTTCAATAACAAAATCGATATTTTCTGCACAATCGCCGAAGTGTTCTGCTGAAAATTCGATGTCGGCATTTTTGCCTAATTTTGATTTAGCGAATTTTACCGCTTCAATTGCCGTTTTTTGGACTTCTTCGGGACGTTTGTTCAAAACGTATTTCATATTGAACGGGCTCATTGCGATAAATGTGTGCAAACGGGGCTTTTTAGCGGGGCTGATTGCCTCAACTGCTCTGATAATGTCGTGTTCTACGGCTCTTGCAAGTCCGCTTATTGTGACATTTGAGGGGGCAATTTCTGCAAGTCTTTTACAAGTTTCAAAATCCATTTCCGAAGATGCGGGGAAACCTGCTTCAACGGCGGGGATTTTCAAATCCATAAGTAATTTAAAAACTTCTTCTTTTTCGTCAATATTCCACGGACGCTTGAGTGATTGGTTGCCGTCACGCAAAGTTATATCGTAAAAAAAAGGTAATTTAGTCATATTGTAGCCCTCTTTGCATAATTACTTTTTCATTATACAATGTAAATTAAGAAAATCAAAAGTTATTAATCCTTGAAACGGGGTAAAAATGGAACAATACAAAAGTTGTCACCTTTTGGAGCACGGAATATATTTTTATTATGACAGTATTCAGGTTTGTTGTTTTTTGACGGGCAAATTGGGAACTCCGTTTTGGCTCCAACGTGATTATTACGGTCAAAAAATTGATTGGGACGCACTTTGTGACCAAATGAGGGAAATTCGTGAAAAGAACAAACGGGGCATAATTGACCCGCATTGTGAAAATTGTTTCAACCTCAAAGAGGATTGGTGGGACACAGAAGAATATTTTTCAAATTTTTATATTTCGCATTGGACAAGATGTAATTGCAATTGCAGTTATTGTTATACCGAGGAAAATAAAAAATATTTTAATTCCTTGCAAGAGTATAAAATGATGCCTATTTTGCAAGAAATGCTTGAGAGAAAGTTGCTCAGATTTAACGGTTATTTGGCTTATGGTGGTGGAGAACCCGCTTGTTTGGACGAATTTGACGATATTACGGAATTATTCCTCGAAAACAACGTCAGAAGTATCGTTACGAATACGTCGGGCATAAAACCCGTTAAGTCAATATTGAAAGGCATTCCAACGGGACGTCTTGACGTTACTGTTTCTGTCGATTGTTCTGATAGAGAAACTTATAAGAAAATTAAGCAAATTGACGCTTATGACAAGGTTATGGAAACTTTGAAACTTTATGCGTCCGTTCAAACCGACAATAAAACACTCGTTCGCTCAAAATATATCATTATTCCGGGCGTTAACGATTCCGAACGTGAAATCGAAAATTGGCTTACACAATCTTGCGAAATCGGCTTAAAACAAGTCTGCATCGATATTGAGGGCAAATGGTATATCCCGAGAAAACAAAATGTTCCCGAACATATCGCAAACCTTATCGCTTATGTCGAAAAACGTACGAAAGAACTCGATTTGGGACTTTTCTATTATTCGTATGCTGACCAGTTCAGATTTGACAGAGATAAAAAACTTGCAGAACAGAATAAATAGTTTAAAAGCCCCGTATTTGGGGCTTTTTGCTAAATTTTTATGACAAAGAATTTGCTGTCTTTTTTCGCAAGAACTTTGTGTTCTTTGTCTTTTTTGAACATCAATAATTCGCCCTTGTCGATGGTAAATTTTTCGGCATCAAAATGAAGTTCAATTTCTCCGTCAATCACGTAAACAGCCGCATCACGGGCTGATGTGTGAGTGTCGATGACCTCATCTTTTTTGAGTGCGATGACGTTTAAACTGCTTTCCTCATTGACCAATAAAGTTTCTTTTTGGAATTTTGATTCTTTAAAATCCACGATATCTTTTGCTTTTAAAACATTAAAAAACATAAAATCTCCTTTCGTTGTGATGATAAGATTAAACTCCGACGGAAAGTTCTTCGCCATTGCTCTGTTGAGAGAATGACTTACGAGTCGTGAAATTTTCGAGATTGTAAATCGATTAAAGTTGTAAATTTTATGCGAAATTTGTATAATTTTTTCGCTGATTGAAAATGGCAGGGACGGGGATTGTTGATTTACCTGATTTTTGTAAATATTCCAAATTCTTTT
>SAMEA104315428__coassemble_808_pt1 | contig 43351 bp, 40 predicted proteins | sample SAMEA104315428__metabat2_low_PE_039 | metagenome-assembled genome bin SAMEA104315428 (sample SAMEA104315428) | gut metagenome | biome: Monkey gut; feature: monkey-associated habitat; material: faeces | place: China | collected 2013
TCTCAAAACTCTCTCTCTAATTAAAGTACAGCCCTCTTAAGAGGGCTTTTTCTTGTTTTTAAGTAAGTTTTATTGAGCGATAGCGAACCCGATTTGTCATTCCTCAGTATGAGAAGAACTGATTGGTCGGCTAAAGCCAACCCTACTTTTCTGAATAGTTTAAACAAAAATGTAATATTGAGCGAAGCGAAATATCTGTTTTAATCATCATTACAAAGATTCTTCGCTACGCTCAGAATGACGGTTTCATACATCTGCCCACTTGTTTCTCAATATAACAGTTGCGGAGGGGTAGGTTACGAGGTCAATTTGCAACCGCATAAATTTTGATTTAAAATTATCAATATGTCGATAGATGTTGAAAAAATCACGGATAATTTTGAAATTTTCGGAAAAATCAAGGCTTTAACGACAAGCGGTAAATCCTTTGCAATTTCTTGCGTAAGTCCGCTCGGCAAGACGTTTTTCATCAATTCGATATCAAAATTCAAAAAACTTCTTCTCGTCGTTGACAGCGAACAAACCGCCCTAAAATACAAAAACGATTTGCAATTATTATTCAACCAAAAATCCGTCGTTTTCCCTTATCAAGAAAGCGGTTTATACGATGCCAATATCCCAAACATTTACAAATATGCCGAACAAATTTCGATTTTAGAAAATTTTTCCGACGAGAAAATTATCATTTTACCGCTCAGGGCAGGGTTTGAAAAATTCCCAACTCCAAAATTTTTCTTGGAAAATTCAATCGATTTAAACGTTGACGAAGACATAAACATCAAAGAATTATCAAAAAAACTAATCTCTTTCGGATACAAAAAAGTCGTAACCGTTACTGACGTCGGCGAATTCAGCGTTCGAGGCGACACAACCGACATATATTCTTTGAGCAAAAATCCCCTGCGAATTGAACTTTGGGGCGACACAATCACCGATTTGAGATTTTTTGATTCAGAAACACAAAGAAGCATCGAAAAAGTTAAAAACGCAACAATCATGCCCGTCAGCAAGTTTTTACGCAATGAAAAAACAGAGGTATTATTTGAAAAAGCCTGTTCAAAATCATTAAAAAAATTCTTAAAAACCGCAACTAACGAAGAAAAAGAGTTTTTTGAAAACAAATTCAACGAATTATCAGAACAATTAAAACAGACCCTCGATTTCGACGGAATTGACTATTACGATGGGATTTTGAACCCCGAACTAAAAACGATTTTTGAACTTTTGCCTTCAGATTTTACGATACTTTTTGACGAATACAATGAAATTAAGTCGAAATATCGTCAAATTGACGAAAATTTCAAAAAACATTATTCCGAAAACTTAAAATTGCCGCAAACATTACCGTTGTCTGATTTTTCGCACCCGCAATTTAAAAATTTCACAAAAACAATTGCGGATAAAAACAAAATTTATTTTGAAAATTTACTCTCGGATGAAACGGAGAACGTAAAATTTATCGAAACGAAAACCGAGTTAGCACCTATGTTTTCAGGCAATTTGGTCGAAATGACCGACTACATAATCAAAAAACGGGAAGAAAATTTCAAAATCATTATCGCAACCGATTATCAGGCTCGTGTAGAAGAAATTTTAAACGAATTTGAAATACCTGTTTCATCAGATTTTGAGCGGATTTCGGACGTATTTTTGACAGACAACACCGCATTTGGCGGCAGTGTCATAAATTCTTTTAAATTAGTAATTTTGACCGACAAAGAACTTTTTAACAAACGTTCTGCCGACGTAACCGTTGCAAAGCGAAAATACAGACGGGAAAAGCGTGCCGAGGATTTCAGCGACATAAAAATTGACGATTTTGTCGTTCACGAAATTCACGGTATCGGAATTTTCAAAGGGCTTTCAAAACTCGAATTTGACGGCGAATTAAAAGATTACTTAACCATTGAATATGCGGGCAAAGACAAACTTTACATGCCCGCCGAACAAATCGGTCTTTTGTGTGCATACAAAGGCTCAGGTGCAATAAAACCGCCACTTTCCAAGATGGGTGGTGCAGATTGGACAAATATCAAAGCAAAAGTCAAAAAAGACATTCAAGATGTTGCAAAACAACTTTTGAAACTTTATGCAGGGCGAAAAACCGCTGACGGATACGCTTTTGAGCCTGATACAGTTTGGCAGTACGAAATGGAATCGGCGTTTCCATACACCGAAACTCCCGACCAGATGAAAGCAATTAACGACACAAAATCCGACATGGAACTCGATAAGCCAATGGACAGGCTGATTTGCGGTGATGTCGGGTTCGGCAAAACAGAAGTTGCACTTCGTGCGATTTTCAAGGCTGTAATGTCAGGTAAACAGGCTGCAATGGTTGTTCCGACGACTGTTTTGGCAATGCAGCATTTTGCGACCGCTTGCGAAAGATTTAAGCCTTTTCCGATTAAAATTGCCGTTCTGTCAAGATTTAGGACGACAAAAGAAATAAGAGAAAGTCTTGAAAAACTTGCAAAAGGTGAAATTGACGTTGTCATAGGCACTCACAGGTTATTGCAGGACGATGTTGTTTTCAAAGATTTGGGCTTGCTCGTAATCGACGAGGAACACAAATTCGGCGTTAACCACAAAGAAAAATTTAAAATGATGAAGAAAAACATTGACGTTTTGAATATGTCGGCAACTCCGATTCCGAGAACGTTGTACATGTCTTTATCGGGAATACGTGATATCAGTGTAATTGCGACTGCTCCGACAGAAAGATTGCCCGTAAAAACGTTCGTGAGCGAGTTTAAAGAAGATATCGTAAAAAATGCCATAAACTATGAAATTGAGCGTGACGGGCAGGTTTTCTACCTTTACAACCGTGTTGAAACGATTTTTGAATTTGCAGCATATTTGCAAAAACTTGTTCCAAATGCAAGGATTGCAGTCGCTCACGGCAAAACCGACGGTTCAAAATTAGAAAAAATTATGTGCGATTTTCGTGACGGTCAATACGATATCCTGCTTTGCAGTGCAATCATTGAGTCGGGGATTGATATCAAAAACGCAAACACCATAATTATTCACGATGCAGACAGATTCGGTCTTGCACAACTTTACCAACTCCGAGGTCGTGTCGGACGAACTGACAGACAGGCTTACTGTTATTGCCTTTACAAGCAAAACAAACTTTTGACGGAAGACGCTCAAAAACGTTTGCGTGCAATAAAAGAATTTACAACTTTTGGAAGCGGATATCAAATTGCACTCCGAGATATCGAAATTCGTGGTATCGGAAACCTTTTAGGCACTAAGCAGCACGGCAAAATGGTTTCTGTCGGATTTGACACATATTGTTCTCTCCTCGACGAAACGGTCAAAGAATTACAGGATATTAAAGAACACAAATTCAAATCTTCAATCGTCGATATCAACGTCACCGCTTTCATTCCGGACGAATGGGTCGGCTCAAAAGAACAAAAAATGCTTGAATATAAAAGAATTTCCGAAGCGAAAACCCCGACGGAACTTGACGAAATCGTCAATGAATGGAAAGACAGATTTTCAAAACTTGAAGAACCTGTCGAAAATCTCATTAAACTTATCAAACTCAAAATGTCCGCAACAGGAGCGGGAATTTCGTCTGTACGTGAAACAGCAGGCGGCATAAGAATTTACTCCAATTATTCCGCTGCCGAAATCAGAATTATCCTCAGTAAGTTACCTTTTGATATAAAAAGAAATATTAAGATGGTAAAACTTCCCAAGGCTTGCAACGACGGGGAATTTGTACTGATTTTCAACAGTTCGCATTTTAATTTTGATGAATTATTTAACAAATTGTCGGATTTATTTTATCATATATCTAAGACCATATCGGAATATACCCGAAACTCAAAATAGGAGAAAATTAATGAAAGTAAATTCAAGAATAGCAGTAATGTCAATATTGTCAATGATATTACTCACAGGTTGCGGTTTCAATGCATCAAAAGATGCCGTAATTATGGTTAATGACACAGCAATTACTAAAAAAGCATATCAAGCGGAATTTGACAAACTTGCAGAAAATCCGATGTTCAAGCAAATGGGCGTTAATCTTAAAGATGACGAAAACGGCTACGTCGGCTTAATGCTCAAAGACCGTCTTTCCGATGAACTCGTCGTTCGTGCATTGCTCGAACAGGCATTCAAAAAGAATAATATCAAAGTTTCAGACTCCGATATTGATAAAGAATTGAAAAATATTATCGACAAAGTCGGCTCAAAAGATAAATTTAATGAAGTTTTGAAACAAAACGGAATTTCAGCAGCACAATTCAAAAAAGATTTGAAAGAAGAACTCATGGTCAAAAAATTGGTTGACCAAATTTCAATGGTAAATATTACCGAAGAAACAACAAAAAAGTTCTACAACTCAAATCTCGAACAATTCAGATACCCCGACAAAGTCAGAGCATCTCACATTTTAATCAGTGCTGACCCCGAAAGAATTAAAGAACAAATCCTTGCAAAAGAAGAAAATAAAAATATGTCAGATGCTGACGTTCAAAAAGCAGTTCAAAACGAAATTGCCGCAAAAGCAGCAAAGGCTCAAAAAATCTATAACGAACTTAAATTTGATGCTTCAAAATTTGAATCAGTTGCAAAAGAAGTTTCCGATGACCCTGGCAGTGCTTCACAAGGCGGTGATTTAGGCTACTTCACAAAAGAACAAATGGTTCCCGAATTTTCAAAAGCAGCATTCGCAGCAAAACCGTCAGTCGTAAACCTGCCCGTTAAGTCTGCTTACGGCTATCACATCATCTTGGTAAAAGACAGAGTGGCAGCAGGCACAGAACCTTATGAAAAAGTAAAAGGCGAAATTAAAACATACCTCGAAAACCAAGAAAAAATCAAAGTTTTGCAAACATACCTCGAAAATGCTAAAAAAGAGGCAAAAATCCAATACGTTGACCCCTCTTTCAACCCTGAGGAAATTCAAAAACAAATAAAAGCAGAAGTAAAAAATAACCCCGCATTGAAAAATATGCCCGGTGCTCCTGTTCAAAAATAGTTAAAATTCAGCGAAAATCCGACTTCAAAATCGGATTTTCGCATTTTAAAAGGAAAAATTATGAAAGAACCCGTAAAACAAGAAGATTTGCAAGCGTTATTGAAAAAATTAAGAGCAGAAGGTAAAACAATCGTGACAACAAACGGTTGCTTTGACATTTTGCACGTCGGACACGTCAGATACCTTGAAGAAACAAAGAAATTCGGCGATGTCTTAATTGTAGCCTTAAATTCCGACGCATCTGTCAGAAGATTAAAAGGCGAAGGTCGTCCGATAAATAACGAAATGGACAGGGCAGAAGTCTTGAACGGGTTGAAAAGCGTGGATTACGTCGTACTTTTTGACGAAGATTCACCCGCCGATTTGCTCGCAAAAATCAAACCCGATGTTCACACAAAAGGTGCCGATTATACGGTCGAAACTTTGCCAGAAGCAAAAATTATCCTCGAAAACGGTGGTAGGCTTGAATTTATAAAATTTGTCGAAGGCAAATCCACTACAAATACCATCAAAAAAATTAATGCCCAAAAATAACCGTCATTAAGTTGTTTCAAGTATTGTAAACTTTTTGCATTTTTATTTTCGCAATATTACAATTGAAGAAAATGTAAAATGGAGAAATTGCATGAGATACTATACGGCAGAAGAATTGGCTCACGTTACGGGCGGTATTTTGAACAAAGTTGAAGATGTCAAGGTTTGCAAGTTGTTTCCGCCACTTTTGGCAGATGAAGAAACTCTTGCACTTGCATTAAATGAAGAAGAAATTGCGAATTTGGAAAGAACAAAAGCAAAAATCGCAATCGTACCTTTGGGAGCAGCACCTGAAAACATTACGTCTATTGAAGTTGAAAGACCTCGTCTTGCAATGATGAAACTTTTGACAATGTTTTATGTTCCCCCGACAACAGGCGACGGAATTCACCCGACAGCAGTGGTTTACCCGACTGCAAAACTCGGACAAAATGTATCATTGGGACCTAACGTTGTAGTTGCAGAAGGTGCCGAAATCGGTGACAATACAAGAATTTTGGCAAATGCTTACATCGGCGAAAATACAAAAATCGGTAAAGACGGTTTAATCCACGCAGGCGTAAACATCGGCAAAAACTCAATTATCGGTGACAGAGTCGTAATTAATCACGGTGCAAGTATCGGTGCAGACGGTTTCAGTTTCGTAACGGAAACACCCGACAACATTGAAAATGCTAAGAAAAACAGCGGCGAAATTACAGAAACAAATAAAAACCAAGTTGTATTCAAAATTCCGTCACTCGGCGGCGTAAGAATCGGTAACGATGTTGAAATCGGTGCAAATACTTGTATCGACAAGGGAACAATCGAATATACAACAATCGGCGACCAAACAAAAATCGATAACCTCGTTCAAGTCGGTCACAACTGTAAAATCGGAAACGCTTGTATGATAGTTTCACAAGCCGGTGTTGCAGGAAGTTGCGTAATCGGTGACAGAGTCGTAATTGCAGGTCAAGCAGGTATGGCAGATCACATTTCAATCGGCTCGGATTCAATCGTTATGGCTCAAGCGGGCGTTTCAAAGAGTTTCCCCGAAAAATCAATCATCGTGGGTGCTCCTGCCGTTCCGAGAAAAGAATTTATCAGACAACTTCAAACTATGAAAAAAGCAGAACAACTTATCAAAAAGTTTCAGGCTTATGAAAAAGTTTTGAACGCTGATGTAGAAAACAACGAAGGTTAATAGATGGGAACGCTTAAAAAATCAGCAACATTTTCATCAATCGCCTTAATGACAGGAAAAGATTGCACGGCAACGATTGAACCGTCTGAGCAAAAAGGTATCAGATACCATTTTCAGGACGGAGTTGTCGAGGGTAATATTGATAATGTCATTTCGACAGACCACTGTGTCGTTTTCGGCAACAAACAAGTTAAAAAAATTATGCTCACTGAGCATTTTTCAGCGGCTTGTGCGATTTGCGGAATTGACGCACTTGATGTGTATTTGACACATTATGAAATGCCGATTGGGGACGGAAGTTCAAAACCTTGGGTTGATTTGTTCAAAAAGACAGGTATCACAGGTCAAAAAAAGACCGTTTATCGCATAAAAGAACCTGTTTCATATTTGAACGGAAAAACGCACTGCGTAGTTTTGCCCTCTGATAATTTCAGAATTACATACGGGGTAAATTACAACCACCCCGAACTCAATAACCGTTGGGTTTCCATGGAACTCAAAGAACTTGATAAAGTAATCGAGGCAAGGACTTTCGGATACTTAAAAGAGTTAAAGATGTTGCAATTAATGGGATTTGCAAGGGGTGCAAAAGAAGATAATGCAGTCGGAATGACCGAAGACGGTTATACGACGGAACTTCGTAGCCAATACGAACCCGTAAGACATAAAATTTTGGACTTAATCGGAGATTTTTCATTGACGGGAACGAACCCGCTCGATTGGAAAGCAGAAATCATTGTAAAAGAAGCGGGACACACCGTTCATTACAAAACCGCATTAATGCTGAAAGACAAATTAGTTAAGGAGTAATCATGTCAGAAGAAGTTATTTCACTTGATATAGAACAAATTATGCAAATGCTTCCGCACAGATACCCGTTTTTGCTCATTGACAGAGTAACGGAATGTGTTACGGGCAAGTATGCAAAGGGTTATAAAAACCTTACGATGAACGAACAATTTTTCCAAGGACATTTTCCGAACAGACCGATTATGCCCGGAGTTCTTCAACTTGAAGCAATGGCACAAATGGGTGCGTCGATTTTGTTGACAAATCCTGATTACAAAGACAAATTCTTTGTTTATGCGGGCGTTGATAAAGCAAGATTTAAGTGCATGGTTCGCCCCGGCGACAGACTTGATATGGAAGTTGAACTTGTAAAAGTTAAGGGACCCATCGTAAAAGCACACGGAAAGGCTTTCGTAGGCGAAAAACTTGCTGTCGAAGCAGATATGATATTTTCAATGGTATAAAGAAAGCGGGAACAAATGACAATAGATAAAAGTGCAGTAATTGCAAAATCGGCGATAATTCCTGACAGTGCAACAGTCGGACCGAACGTTGTAATCGGTGAAAATGTTGTTTTGGGTGAAAACGTAAAAGTCGTTGCGAACGCTTATTTGGAACATTGCGAAATCGGCGACGGAACAACAATTTCTCCTTTCGCAAGTATCGGAACACCCCCTCAAGACTTGAGTTACAACAATGAACCGACCAAAACAATTATCGGTAAAAATTGTTTAATCAAAGAATACGTTACGGTTAACAGAGCCTCAGGAGCAGGCAATGCAACGATTATCGGCGACAAATGCCTTCTTATGGCATCGGCACACGTTGCACACAACTGCAAGTTGGAAGATGAAGTTATCATGGCAAACCTCGCAACATTGGGCGGACATTGCCAAGTCGGATTTGGTGCTTTCATCGGCGGCATGAGCGTTTTTCACCAATTCGTAAGAATCGGTGAAATGTGTATCGTCAGCGGATTTTCAGCATCGAGAATGGACATTCTCCCTTACTGTAAAGGGGACGGCAGACCGCCTGTTCCTCACGGAATTAACGTTATCGGCTTGAAACGTCGTGGTTTGACACTTGAAGAAAGAACAAATCTCAAACACGCTTTCAAAATTATTTGCTCAGGCGAACATACAACTTTGAAAGCAGCGGATATCGTTGAAGATACAATTCCGCAAGACCGTTACACGAAGAAATTGGTTGAGTTTATCCGAACAACAAAACGTGGTATCGTTACTCACCCGACTTCTTTCCAATAAATTTTTCATCGGGCGGATTTTTAAAAAAATCCGCCCATTTATTATTCAACAAAGAGGATTAGATGAAAAAATCGACCAAAACAATAATATCATTGCTCGTTATTGTAGTAATGATTGTACTTTTTGATATTGTAAGTTACAAAGTCGCAAACCAAAAATTTTTGAACGAATTTGTGCCGAAAGACCAATGGTCAAAATATCATTTTCCATCTTGGCGAACAGACAGATTTCGCATGCACGACCAAACAACGCTGTATTGGTTTGAAAAAAACGGGGGCGATAAACTTTTCCGTCCGCCGTTCGGGCTTGAATACAAAAAGTCACCGATTTGGATTTTCGGTTGTTCTTTTGTTTTCGGAACAAGCATGGTAAACGGCAATCACCCTGACGAAGACACTTTCGGCTATATTTTATCAAGCCAAACTCATCACCCCGTTTATACGAGAGGTTATCCGTCATGGGGCATTCAGCACATGTATTATCAACTTGAAAAAGGTGATATTTTCAAAAATCTTCCCTCTCCCGAATATGTTGTCTATGTCTTTATTGCAGACCACGCAAGAAGAACGCAAAAATTAATCTACGATTTTTGGTCAGATGGGGCATATTTAAGATATGAAGAAAAAGACGGCAAATTGGTTAAAATCAAGCCGATTTTGGAGCCTTTATGGAAACTTAGTGCAGTCAAAATTTATCTGACCGATTTAGAATACAAAATCAGACTTGCACCTGAAAAACACGACAAAAACTTCGATTTGCTCAAAAAATATTTGATTTCTTCAAAAGAAATTTTGCAACAACACAATCCCAACACAAAATTCATCGTCTTAAAATACAACGGTTGTGACGGTTTTGACAGTTGGTTTATCGAAACCGAGCGTTGGAAAGAAATCAAAGACAGCGGCATTATCGTCATTGATGCGGACAAAGAATTAGGCGTCAGCCTCAAAGACAAAGCATTTCTTGACGAGGATAATTATCACCCGAACCGCCACGCTTGGGAAGAAATAAGCAAAATGCTTGCAAAAAAATATATCAAATAATAAAAAAACCGCCCGAAAATCTCGAGCGGTTTATTTTTATTGAAAAATCGTTTATTCAATAACTTTTTCTTTGATTGTGAATGCCGAAAGTGCAGCACACATAAGGACGACCGCACCAACCATCAAAGCGTATTCAAAGTGATAATTTACCCCAAATTCGCATGTGATTTTGCTGTGGTTGATAAACCAAGCAACAAAAGTACAAACGATGATTTGCGGAGCAGCGATGAAGATGTTGAAAATACCCATTACGGAACCTTCAGAACCCGAACCGATAAATCTCGTCAACATTGCGAAAGGAAGTGCAAGCGTTGATGCCCAACCGATTCCGGCAAGTGCCATAAAGATAATGATATGGGTTTGATCAGTCGAAAACGCAATGCCCGCATAAGCAAGTGACATAATCATCAATGACACAATGTGAACGGGTTTGTTACCAAATTTTGAGGACAAATAACCTATCGGCAATGAAACTATAAAGCAAACAAGATTATATGCCGCAAAACAAAGTGCCGCAAAGTTTGTAGCCGATAACATTCTTGATTCAAATTCCGCCTTCGCCATAGCGGCAGTCACGTCAGGATTGCCCAAAAGTTGCGAAATATATGCTATTTTCGTCTGAATATCGCCTGCATCAATTTCAGGAATTGCCATTACTTTGTGAACAATAAATTGAGTAAAATAAATATTTACCGCCATAATTGCAATCCACGTAAAGAATTGAACCATACAGATTTTAGGGACTTCGGGAGAACATGTGAAAAATTCTTTGAAATTTTGAATGAAAGTTTTTTCTTCTTCTTTGACTTCCTCAATAATTTCTTCAGCCGATTCTTTCTTCGATTTTTCAGCAACTTTTTTGACTTCCGTAATTGTCAAACAAGTCCACAAAGTTGCACCGAAGAACGCAATTGCAGCCATTACAAACTGTGCCGTATGGCTCATTTGATAACCGCAAAAATGTTCCAAAAACGGAGCCGTTCCGGCAGCAATAACCGAACCTATACCGATTGCAAAACTCAAATACGAATTTGCAAGCGAATGTTGTTCAACAGGCATGTTATCGGGGATTAACGCTCTGTACTGACCTTGAGCAGCGTTAACACAAGCATCGATAACCCAAACCATAATTGCCGCAAAGAATAATCCCGACAATTCGGGCAACTGAATGCTGAACGCTGAGTTGATATGATTTACAATGTTTCCTGAAAGCGGGAACAAAACGAGTGCGATTGATGCAAATAATGCACCGAAAAATAAAAATGGTTTTCTTTTTCCGAAACGAGTGTTCGTTCTGTCACTCAACGCACCAATAAACGGCTGAACAACCATGCCCGTAACAGGACCTGCGAGCCAAATCAAACCGAGCAAAAACGGTGATGCACCCAATTTTTCTACAACAGGACCGCAAAGGATAATTTCCATTTGCCACGCAAATTGCAAACCGAAAAAGCCAAAGCAAAAATTCAACAACTGAGCCGTTGTGAACCGCTTTAATTTGCCATTTTCTTCAGTCATAATTTTTTCTCCCTACTTTTTATTTTTTAAACTTCTAACCATCTGTTTGATAATTTCCTCTGCATCTCCAACAATACCGATGTCAGACAGTTTCATGATAGGTGCATTAGGATCCTTATTAACTGATATAATTTTATCACAAGAATTTATACCTGCCATGTGTTGAGCAAGTCCTGAAATTCCAAAAGCAACATAAACTTTTGCATGAATGGTTTTGCCTGTTTGACCGATTTGCATGGACGAATCGGCAAATCCCGCATCAACAGCTCCTCTCGACGCTCCGACAACCCCGCCTGTGAGCCTTGCAAGTTCAAAAAGTCTGTTGAAATTCTCCTTACTTTTCATTCCTCTTCCGCCGGCATAAATAATTTCTGCCTTGCTCAAATCGTTGTCATCATCGGCATATTCAGGTATAAGTTCTAAAATTTTGGTAAATTTTTCTTCGTTATGAACATTTACCCAATCAAAATTAACTTTTGTATCTTTTTTAACGAGATTTTCGGGAAGTCTGAAAACGCCCGCACGAACAGTCGCCATTTGAGGCAACGTTTTGCACAAAATCGTAGCGTTCAATTTTCCGCCAAATGTCGGTCTTGTCGCCTCAAGTTTTTTGTCAACAATGTCCAACTCCGTGCAATCAGCAGTCAAGCCCGTGTTTAAAGTCGTTGCAACCAATGGAGCAAGTTCTCTTCCTCTAACAGTTGCACCGAAAAATACAACATCGGGTTTTTCCTTTTTCAAAATCTCGGAAATAGCCACTCTGTAAAGGTTTGCGGAATATTCATCAAAGATATCGTCATTTACAATAATGACTTTATCCGCACCGTAATTTGAAAATTCATCAATTATTCCGTCATAATTTTTTCTTTTGCCAACAATTATGACCTGAACCTCACTGTTTTCGATATCTTTAACGAGGTCAGCCGCTTTCGCCGTCAATTCAAACGAAACAGGGGCAACCTGTCCGTCCCAAGAAATTTCACAAAATACGGTAATTTTGAATTTTTCCATTTTTATCCTTTAAATTCTTCAATTTTGCCCAAAAGCATCTTCGCCGTTTCCTCAGCCGAATAGTCATAAACTATTTCACCCTCGGCACGACCTTTCGGACGAAAGGCTTTTTTGACGTATGTCGGAGAACCTTTCAGACCCGAATAAATTGCGTTGAAATTAATATCTTGAGCATTATAAACAGGAATTTTTGCATCTTGTGCCTTCATTCTGCCCATAATTTTCGGCATTCTGACGAGATATTTTCCCGTCAAAATACAAATAACCGCAGGCAATTTCGCCTCAACTCTCGAAACAAAATCCTCTTCCTGTTTAAAGACAATAATTTTACCGTCTTCAATTTTTTCAATCGATTTTACATTCGTGACCAAAGAAATTCCCAAATTCTGAGCCAAACTCGGCCCTGTTTGTGCCGTATCGCCGTCACTTGCATACTGACCGCAAATTATCAAATCAAAATCAGAGCATTTTTCCTGAACAGATTTTGACAAAACCCTTGCCGTTGCAGCGGTATCAGATGCCGCAAAAAATCTGTCGGTCAACATGTAAGCATTGTCAACGCCCATCGAAATAACTTCCCGAAGAGCATTCTCAGCCTGTTTAGGTCCCATAGAAATCGCCGTAATTTCCGCACCCTGTCTGTCTTTTATCCTTAGTGCCGTTTCCGTCGCAAAAAGGTCACAAGGGTTTATAACACTCTCAACCCCGTCACGGTTAAGCGTGTTATTTTCCGTCCACTTGATGTCAGCAGTGTCAGGAACTTGTTTGACACAAACGATTATTTTCATTTATTCTCCGATTTTACCCTATTGTGACAGAATTTCGGTTTTTTTGCAAATTCTACATATCCAAACCGATATCCAAAGGTTTTACACCCGAGTGAATTGCACTTGTTGAAATTACATCGGGATTAATTGCTGCAATTTCCGCAATATTGTCAATTGTAACATTTCCACTGACCTCAACAATTGCTCTTCCGTCAATCAACTCGATAGCATCTTTCATTATCGGAACGGGCATATTATCAAGCATAATAATATCAACGCCACATTTTAACGCTTCTTTGATTTGTTCGTTATTTTCGCATTCGATTTCGATTTTGTGAGCGTGTGAATTGTATGCTTTAGCAAGTTCGACCGCTTTCGTAACCGAGCCTGCACACTCGATGTGGTTGTCCTTAATCATAATGCAATCGCTGAGATTGTATCTGTGAGGGGTGCCGCCGCCCGTTCTTACTGAATATTTTTCAAACATTCTGAATCCGGGGATAGTCTTTCTTGTATCGGCAAGTTTAACTTTCGGGTTGTTCATTGCCTTAATATATTTTGCAGTTTGTGTTGCAATACCTGACATCGTTCTGATGTAATTTAAGGCTGTTCTTTCGCCCGTGAGCATACATTTTACGGGAGCTGTAATCATTGCAATCGTGTCGCCCGCTTTCATCTCGTCACCATCGTTTTTATAAAAAACAAACGCAACATTGTCTGCCAATAACTCAAATACTTTTTTTGCAACCTGACCACCGCAGAAAATCCCGTCAACTCTCGTTTTGAGGTATGCTGTGACCATTTTGTCCTGCATAAGTGCTTCCGTTGAGATATCCTGAAATCCGATATCTTCCATAAGTGCATTTTTAACGTGTTGTTCAACCAAAAAATTATTTAACATATATTTCCTCGTATTTATCAGTGTTTTTAGTTCTCGTGTAATGTCTTGCGGGTTCATGTTTGCCCGTATAATCTTCTCTGAAATGTCCGCCTCGGGATTCTTTTCTTCTGATTGCAAAGTCAATTACCAATTTTGCAATGACAATCATATTGCGGAGTTCAAAAGCCTCTTTATTAGGGCATTTGTCGGCATAGCCGAAGGCTTCTTCGATTTTTTCAACTTCTTTTTTTGCATGTTCCAAGTTTTGTTCATTTCTGATAATTCCGACATATTGCCACATTGTGTCACGGAGTTTTTCTCTCAAAACCTTAAAATCAACCGATTTTTCATCAAGCGGTTTTTCGTAAACGGCAATTGTTTCCGCAATTTTTTCATCATTTTCATCAGAAATAACTTCGTCAAAATTTTCATCTTTCAAAAGTTCTGCAATTTCATACCCTGTAACCGCACATTCCAAGAGAGAATTGCTTGCAAGTCTGTTTGCACCGTGCAATCCCGTGCATGCCGTTTCCCCGATAACGTAAAGATTTTTAATCGACGTAACGCCCGTTACGCTTGCTTTTACCCCGCCCATCATATAGTGTGCAGCAGGTGAAACAGGAATAAATTGATTTTCTGGGTCAACGCCATTTTTTCTGCAAGTTTCCAAAATCGTCGGAAAACGTTTATTTAACTTATCTTTCGGAATGACTGTTGCATTTAGATAAACATTCGGCACATTGTTAATTCTCATCTCGTTGAAAATTGCTCTCGAAACGATGTCACGAGAAGCGAGTTCAAGTCTTTCGTCATACTTTTCCATAAAAGTATTGCCGTTTTCGTCCGTCAATTTTGCACCCTCGCCACGGACGGCTTCCGAAATCAAGAACATATTTTCCTCAGTTTTTGCCTTAAAAGCGGTCGGGTGGAATTGGAAAAATTCCATATCCTGCATAACCGCACCCGCTCTGTATGCGACTGCCATGCCGTCACCCGTTGTGACAGAGGGGTTTGTCGTATATTTGTAAAGTTGACCGCAACCGCCTGTTGCGAGAATTACGGCATTTGAATAAAATGTCTGATATTCGCCCTCTTCATCGTCAAAAGCAATAACGCCACGGCATACGCCGTTTTTATCGAGCAAAAGTTCCGTAACAATTGTTCCCTCAAGAACATTGATATTATTTTTTGCAAGAACGTCATCTGCAAGAGCCTGTTCGATGAAAAGTCCCGTTGCATCGCCACCTGCGTGCAAAATTCTTCTTACGCTGTGGGCACCTTCTTTTGTAAAACAAAGTTCGCCATTGTCGTTTCTGTCAAATTTGACGCCGTGTTTGAGCAAATCTTTAATAACTTTTTCACTGTTTTTTGAAATAAATTCGACAACCGAAGAATCAGAAAGTCCTGCACCCGATTTTAAGGTATCTTGGACGTGCAATTTCACCGAATCCGTCGGATTTTCACTCATAACGCTGACGATACCGCCTTGAGCGTATCTTGAATTAGAATCTTTAATGCCTGATTTTGTTATAACCAAAATGTTTTGTTTAGCATTTTTCAACTCGGAAAGTTTCAGAGCGGCATAAAGCCCTGCAACCCCACTTCCTACTACTATTGCCGTGTATTCTGACGATTTCATATTCAAACCCTCATTTTATTCTTCTAAACATTGGAATTGCTGACTTTATAATACAATAAAAATTTTTACAATAAAAATTATTTTTTTAATTGTGATATAATTTTTTCAGGTGAGAAATTATGATGGAAAATTTATTGTCCGTATTGCCCGATTTCGTGCAAGATGCGGTTATCGACAGTTTAAATTTGGTACCGTTTTTATTTGTGGTATTCGTTTTTATTGAACTTTTTGAAAATTATTTTGCTAAAAAAATTATTTGGCTTTTAAAATATTCTGAAAAAATCGGCCCCGTAATCGGTGCATTATTTGCAATCATTCCGCAATGCGGTTTTTCAATCGTCGCATCATTGCTTTATGTCAAAAAATTTATTTCTATCGGAACGCTTTTGGCAGTTTACATTGCGACTTCCGACGAGGCAATTCCTATTTTGCTCGCCAAACCGAACGAGTTTATGACTGTTGCACACATTATTGTTTTAAAACTCGTTCTCGCAATAGCCGTGGGCTATTTGACGGATTTGTTCATCAAAAATCAAGAACTTCAAACCGCTCATGAAGATTTAAAAGAAACGGAAGAAGAGGTCGAACACGAGCATGGCTGCTGCAATCACAGCATTCACGAAAGCAAGTTGAAATCGGTAATTCTTCACCCGATTAAACACACTTTGATTATTTTCGGATTTATTTTGGCTGTTTGCCTTTGTCTTAATTACGCATTCGAGATTTTTACCCCCGAAAAAATCGAAGCGGTTATGTTCCAAAATTCAATCTTGCAACCTGTCATTGCGGGCATTTTCGGGTTAATCCCGAACTGTGCGGTATCGGTTCTTTTGACGATGATGTATTTGCAAGGTGTTTTGAGTTTCGGCTCGGTAATTGCGGGACTTTCCTCGGGTGCGGGCTTAGGACTTTTGGTTTTGCTCAAAAAGAACGAGGACAAAAAGAACACGGCACTTGTCGTCGGTATCCTTTTAACCGTAAGCATTTTGACGGGTGTAATTTTACAAATTTTTGTTCATTAGAAAAATTTTTCAAAAAAGAACTCCTCTTTTTCAGAGGAGTTCTTTGTTAACTAAAAACATTCATTTCGTCGCAAATACAAGATTGATAATCCATTCCGAGCGGATCGCCCAAAGTTCCGACGCAACCGCAGAAATTTTCGTCTTCTTCATCATCTGTGCAATCGCAATTCAGGCAATCGCAAGTGTTGTAGAAATATTCATCTGGTATCCCCAAAATTTCAATACGATTTTCGTTTTTACAAGCACAGGCATTTTGGAGTTCGACCTCCAATGGATTATTCGTACATTCGTTGTTTTTCTCTTCCATTTCTTCCACCTTTCTAATCAAAGAATATTAATCTTTTCGAGGTTTTACATCGGAAGAAAGTAGAATATTATTGCAAAAAAATTATACTATTTTACTTAAAATTCCATTTTCTAAGTCTTGAATATTATAAACAGTATTCAACACATCAAAAGTTTCTTCTAAGTTATTTTTAGCACTATTCCAGCCACAACCATCTGTAAACCATACAAAAGTTACACCATCAATTGCATCCACTTCTTGTGCCAATGTTTTATAACTTCTTGCTGTTTCGTTTAATTTAGAACCTTGCGTTGCATAAAAATTAGTTTCAATTAAATAAATTTGATTTTTTGTTTTTATGACAAAATCAAAACGTTTTTCCGTTTTACTTTTGTTGGAAATTGCAGATAAGTTCACTCCCCACTTATCTTCAATCTCATTAATGTACATTTCTTTGAAATAATTTTGACCCTTTACAAAACCGGCTTTAAGAATAAAACTTTCAACAAGATTTTCCATCAAATGTCCACCTCGGTTTTTGCGACCATTACTATCTAAGCCCGTTTCAACACCTGTAACATAGTCAAATAAATTATTTATTATATGATTTTCCAATAAATCAAACAGTCCTGTTTTTCTCATAAACATTTTATACTTATCAATTGTATAATTGCATTTTTTAAAAGAAAATTCATATTCTCCATCTGCATCTATTGCATATACTTTATTTGCTCTTACCGCTAATAAAATAGGAATACATTTGAGTGTTTCGGGATATTTAATAATAATTTTTGAAAATTCTTCTTCGATATTTTTTGAACCAATCAAAGAATTTAATATATTAAGTTCAATTTTTAATTTATTTACGTTTGTATAGACTTTACTAAAATTTGTATAATAGGAATAATTTGAAATACAGGGTCTAAATGTTGCAAGCCATTCTTTAAAATTTCTATTCATAATTTTTAACCAAAACTTCCGTTATTTTTCCTCTACCATCGGCATTTGCATTTATCACTCGAGATGCAAAAACTTTTTTAATATCATAATTTGCATACAATTCATTCACTAATTTCGTATCTGAATTTGATAACATGAATTTTATGCCCATTGAATCTAATTCATCACAAACATCTCGTAACTTGAATTGCATATCAATATCAAAACCATCTTTTGTATATGATGTAAAATTTGATGTTTCATTTAAGGGAACATAAGGAGGGTCAAAATATACAAAATCTCCCTTTTGGACTTTATCCAATATTTTAGAAAAATCAGCACACTTTATTTCTGTTTTTTTTAGAAGTTCAGAACAATTAATAAGATTGTTTTCATCAAGAATTTTTGGATTTTTATAATGTCCAAACGGTACATTAAATTCGCCCTTAGAATTTACTCTATACATTCCGTTAAAACAAGTGCGATTAAGATAAATAAAACGACTTGCTCTTTCAACATTTGAAAATTCTGTATATTTATCTGTTCTGTCAATATTGCGAATTTTTAAAAAATACTCTTTTGAAATTTCGTGTTTATTTAAATCTTTTATCAGTTCATAAACATTATTACGAACAACAGAATAAAGATTTATAAGTTCTTCATTTATATCAGATATATAAGCATTTTCCGACTGTAATTCAAAAAACAATGCACCACCGCCAATAAACGGCTCGAAATATCTATTATAGGATTTTGGCATATTTTTAGATAATTCAAACATTAGTTGGCGTTTTCCACCAACCCATTTTACTATTGGATATGTTGCTTGTTTTAATTCTTTAAACTCTACAACCATGTTTTTCTTTCTGTGAAAATTTTTTCTCAAACCTTTTAACAGAAAGGTCTAAGTATTCTTTTTCTATATCTATTCCAATAAATTTTCTACCTAATTCTAATGCCATTATACCAGTTGTTGAACTTCCTGTGAATGGATCAAGAATTAAATCGCCTTTATTTGTTGAAGAAAGAATAATTCGTCTCAACAATTCTAAGGGTTTTTGCGTCGGATGCTTTCCAAATTCTTTTTCGTAGGATTTTGGAGTTTTGATTGCCCACACAGAACGCATTTGTTTTTCAGGTTTTTTGATAAAATCTTCTGCCCAATCACCATTTTTCATAGTTTCATAATTAAATGTATGTTTTGTATTATTGTCTAATTTTGCCCACAATAATGTTTCATGGCTTGCAGTAAAATATCGACAACTCATATTTGGAGAAGCATTAGGTTTAAACCAACAAATATCATTTAAAATTTTAAAACCTGATTTTTGTAATGCAAAACCACAAGCATAGATTGAATGATAAGTTCCTGAAATCCATATTGTTCCATTAGGTTTTAAAACTCTTTTGCACGCATTTATCCATTTTTGATGAAACTCAAAATCCGCATCAAATCCTTGACTTTTATCCCAATTACCCTTATTAACAGAAACGATTTTTCCTGCGTGACAAGTAATTCCACCATTAGATAACATATAAGGCGGATCAGCAAAAATCATATCAACAGATTCAGGAGTTGCCTTATTCAGAATTTCGATACAATCACCCTGAAACAAAGTTATATCTTCTTTTTCATAAATCTTTTGCATATTAAAATTATATTATAAATATAATTTTTCCCAAAACAAAAGCCGACAGGTGTCGGCTTAAATCTCAATTTATATGAAATGGTCAATCGACCAAACTCTCAACTACGCTTTTTCGGCTTTTTCAGCCTCTTGTTGTTCAATTACGGCTTGCGTTTCCGCATGAATATCAACTTCCTTGCCTGCCTTTTTAGCGTCACGAAGTTCTCTTAACTTATCGGCAGAAAGAACAGTCAATTCCATTACGCCGTCTGATTCTTTTGACAAAGTCTTTTTAATGTCAGAAGGATAAATGTCATAATTCTTCGGAAGTTTTCCGTCAACAATCAATCCTTCAACGTGTTCAATGTGTTTTTGTACCATTCTCGGGTATTCGGGATGAACCTTGAGCCATTCGGCATAAGACATATTGCCTCTCGGGTTGTTGCAACCTGCACATTCTGCAAGATAATTAGCAGTATTGTTCGGTCCGCCCAATGAATGCGGGTGTACGTGTTCTGCCGTTGTCATTGCTGTTGAGTACAATCTGTGTGCAAATTTTTCAGGTGCATTTGCATATTTTTTATAAATAGCGGCAACTGCACTTCTATTTTCTGGCAAATTCATTGCGGCATCTTCAATTTCACCGTAATCTTCTGCCGAAAGATTGCCCTTCATTCCTTGCAACATCGTCGTGAATGCGATTCTGTCAAAATCGTCACCATCTTCAATTCCCTTAATCGTCGTTTGAATAAACTTGCTGATAGGTGCGTCATAACCGGCTTTTTCAACACTCTTAACATAAGTTTCGCCTAAAACGCCTCTGCAATATTTGTCAAAACGTTCGGGCATGTTTTGTTGTGTTGCCGCTACACCGTCTGCAAAAGTCATATCTGTTCCTTTTACGGCATCAGCAATCATAAATGCAGCCGTTCTTTCGGCTGTTCTAAAATACTTCTCTTCTTCCTTAATAGTCTTAGCCAACTCGTCGCCTCTGTGTGCGAGCAAGTGCTGTTCGTGTTTATAGATGTCCTCTTTGCGGAGCATCAAATCTCCACAACAACAACACGGTACATCTTCGATTTTCTTAATGGCAAAGTTTGATGTGCTGCAGTTTTGACCCTTGAAGGAAATTCCACCCAAAAAATAACTTTTTAACGCTCCGTTATCGTTATTTAAAGCAGGAGCCTTAACTTCGATAGGATTCGTCGTACGTTTTTCTGATGCTTTCGGACTTACGGGTTGCATTATTGTTGTACTTGCCACCGAAACGGAATTTATCATCATAACTGAAACACACTTTCTTTACACACTTGTGCTTCAATAAGGGTTCTCAATCATGAAAATTGCCTTTTTAACCAAAAATATTAAGTTTTGTAAAATGCTATTTCAGCATAGGGTCATGAGGAGTTGGTTTTACTGAATTGTAAGATTTGGGGTTGCAATTCGGGGTTGCATATTCGCAATTCGGGGTTGCGATTTATTTGGGATAAAATTATGCTGCCAACTTTGCAATTTTTGTTGAAATTGTCGTAATTGCGTTGGCATTATTTGTTTTTACGGCGGTTATGTAGGCTTTGTCGAGCAAATTTCTTGCTTTTCTGGAGTTTCCGACGCTTGCCATAATATCTGCTGCCGAAATGTAGTTTTCGATGACGTTCTTTTTATCTTTTGCCGATTCATAGGCTTGGGTAGATACTTTCAAATATTGGAGTGCTTTTGCGTCATCATTCAAGTATTCGCTGACTTGTGAAGAACGTCTGTAAGAGTACCCCTTGATTTTATTATCGTGAGTTTCTTCGGCAAGTGAATTTGCCATATTTGCGTATGTGTAGGCGTTTTTCTTGTCATAAAGTTCGCCTTGGATATCCGCAAGGTTGTTCAATGCCTTAACTTGGAGCGGCAAATTTTCCGATTCACCTGCGTATCCGATTGCCGAGAGCCAATGTTGTTGAGCGGGTTCGATTAAACCTGCTTCGTCATATATTTTGCCTGATTTCATGTAAGATTTTGCGATTAAATTTTCGTCAGTTGCCATATCTGCAGCAATTTTATAACCTTTTAACGCTTGTGAATATTGACCGTTTTTATTATACAAGTCGGCAGTTTCGTAATAAATCATCGACTGCATTTTTGTATCTTCGGTTTGTTGTGCGTAATTTAATGCCGATTTCAACGCAACCAAGGCTGTTTTCGTGTCGCTTTCGCTTGCGGAACGTTTTGCCTGAATAAAGAGCGATTTCATTTTTTCATCGGACGGAATGTAGTTTCTGTTTGTCGATTGAACAGCCTGTTCTTTAACTTCCTCCTTAACACTTTCGCCTCTTGATTCTCTTAACTTTTGAGCCTCTTTTTCTTCACTTTCAAGGTGAAGTTTCATTTCTTCATTAACGGCATTCGGGTCTGCTTTGTAGTCAATATTTTGCAAAAACAAAGCATCTACCCAATTTTCAACAACGTTTGATTGGGTGTTCAAAGTTTTTGAAATATAACCGTCAAGAACTTGTGAAGCGTTTTTGAGGTTTGATTGAATAATTTTTTTATTCGGAGTTTCTTTTTCTGCCTGAGTTTGAATTAAATCAAGATAAGCACAAACTTCTTCGGTAACTTCTTTCGGTGCTCCGACAGCGTTTGCAGTGCTTCTGAAATCAGTCAGAATTTGAGAAACATTAATATTTTGTGCATTGGGATTAACCGCATTCAAACCGACTTTTTGCGGTTGAACAGCGTGATTTTGGACATTTTGTTCATGTCTTTGGATTTGTGCCTGATATTTTCTATATCCCGGCAAACTGTAACTCGTCGGACGTACATTTTGTCCGCCGTTTCTCTGAAAACTGTCGCCACGATTAGATTGCTCCTGCTGCGGGGTTTGCTCCTCTTCACCCTTTCGCTGAATCTGCTTAGGCTTTACCTGCGTGTATGGCTTGATATATGCGGGGTACACTCCGTTATACATTCCCTGTCCTTTTTATATCCCAAATCTTACTATTTGATTATCCGATTTACTCTCTTCGCTTTCAAGCGACTTTTTGCGATTTCAACTATTTAATGTATTAATAATTTATTTTTAAAAGTCATATTTTTTCCCCTGAAACCCATGCCACAAGCATATTTAACCATGTTTACAAAAGTTAACAATCTAAAGAGAAAAAGTCAATTTTTTTGTTAAAAAATACTTTATTAAATCACAGAGAGTTATTACAGGAGAGATTAAATGTCGTTCGTTAGCAACGGTATGGCAGCATTTAACAAAATGCTATCATCAGCACAATCGAATAGTTCCGATATCGACAACGATACGTCTTATGATCCCATTCTGGATTTTAACTTCGAGAATAAAGCGGTTAACGATTTCATAAAAAAAGCCAATAAAACCACCAATCCATTTGATACAAGTTTTTGGGACGAAAGTAACCTCAAAAATATAACCCCGAAAAAAAATCAAACAGTAATAAGTTTGTTCGGCTCAGGAGAGGTTGCAGCGGTCAAACCGTCCGACACAAATAATAATCCAATAGAAAGTAACTCTTCAGCCCAAGAATCCATATTTCAAGGAATAAAGATTAATCAAGGCACAGGCATGGCTAAGGGCGGAAGAAGTACCCACAAACTCGACTTTCAATACTAAAAAACAGGATTTGATAAATTCAAACCCTGTTTTTTATGTTTATTTTTTTAGACAAAAAAAAATCGGAATGACAGGATTTGAACCTGCGACCCCTGCGACCCGAACACAGTGCGCTACCAAACTGCGCTACATTCCGATTTTTTCTTTATGAACTTATTTTATCTTCCTGTATCGCAGTTTGGTTTTAATTGGAAACGGCTCCGTTTCACTCGCCTTGTGCGACTACATTCCGATTTTTCTTTATAAATTATTCAGACAAAAAACTTCGTCCAAAAACAGTTTAACTCAAACATTTAAAAAATAAAAGTGCTTTTTAAAATATTTTTTCAAAATTTTTAAAACTAAAAAAGAGGCTCTAAACAGAACCTCTTTTTTATTAAAAGTTGTTTAGGGACTTTGCCGTGTCCCTTCATAATTCTAATTAAGCAAATGAGCAGAAACCACCTTCTGAAGATGAATCTGATGCAAGACTGCCCGCACTTTCACCGAGGAATGCAACGCTACCTGCTGTTTCGCCTGTAAACGCTAAACTTCCTGCCGACTCACCGGTAAAAGCCAAACTGCCAGCCGTTTCACCATTCACAAATGCCAACGAACCTGCACTTTCACCCAAGAATGCCAAACTACCTGCTGTTTCAGCATTGAATGCCAAGCTGCCTGCCGTTTCTGAATTATGATTAAAATTATTATTATTTGCTGATGAGTTATTGTTTCTGTTCAAAGAAGCATTATTTCTTCCCGAACCCATCGTGAAATGTCCGAATGATGTAAAACCTAAACCCATACTCTGTCCCTCTATCAATTACGATATACAACTCTCTCAGTTTTTGTATATCCCTTACATGTATATAAAAACATTTAGTGGGGGGTCAATTTCAACATGTCTTAAAATTGTTACATTTCGCAATATTTGTTGCCAATTTTGTTACAAATTCACCCCATCTGCAACCGCATCAACGACTTTCGGGTCTAACGCATCTGGAATGATGAAATCTTTTGACAATTCGTTTTCATCGACAACCGCCGCAAGAGCCTTGGCACAGTTAAGTTTCATCTGAGGAGTAACTTTTTTGATTTTATATTTCAAAAATCCTTTAAACACCCCGGGGAAAGCAAGGCAATTGTTAATTTGATTTTTAAAATCGCTTCTTCCTGTCGAAACAACTTTTGCACCTGCTTTTTCGGCAATTTCGGGCATGATTTCGGGAATAGGATTTGCGAGAGCAAAAACGATTGCGTCGCTTGCCATATTTTTTATGTCATTTTCATCAAGCAAATTCGGAGCAGAAACGCCGATAAAGAGGTCTGCACCTTTCAAAACTTCTTTAAGCGTGCCTGTTTCCAAGTTCGGATTGGTCAAATTTGCCATTTCAATGTGGTTAGATTTTTGTTGGTTTTGATTTTTTGACAAAGCCCCCTCACGGTCGCACACGATAAGGTTTTTCGCCCCTGCTTCAAGCAAAAGTTTTGCAATTGTACAACCTGCTGCACCCGCACCTGACATGACAATTTTAATTTTATCCAAATCTTTTCCGACAACTTTTAATGCATTGATAATGCCCGCCGTGACGACGATTGACGTTCCGTGTGCATCGTCATGGAAAACAGGAATTTCAAGTTTTTCGCTAAGTTTTTTCTCGATTTCAAAGCAATTCGGAGCAGTGATATCCTCTAAATTTATTGCAGAGAAAGAGTTTCCGATTAATTCGACAATTCTGACAAACTTGTCGGGAGTTTGTTCCTTAACGCAAATCGGAATTGCACTCAAATCAGCCAATGACGAGAACAAAACGGATTTTCCTTCCATAACGGGAAGAGCCGCAAAAGCACCGATATTTCCGAGTCCCAATACCGCAGAACCCTCTGAAATTACCCCAATCGGCTTAACGTGAGTTTCTTTTGTGTAAATTGACTCAATCGAACCGCCCGACATTTTTCGCAAAGTCAAAGATTGTTCGCCCAAAGTACCCGAAAGTTTGTTCAAATCGGGAACGAAAGCATTTTTTGACACGCAAAGGAAAAATTCTTTCAAATTGTCTGTTTGTCCTGTCAAAACGGGGATTTTCACATCAAAAGAACTTTCTTTAACAAATTCACCCAAAAGGCTCAAATCGATTGCACCGAAAGTCGGTTCAAGATTTTCGACCACAAACCTAATTTCTTCCGCATTTTCCGTATTAATTTCGAGCGGAACGGCGTCGATATTGAGTGCATTTTTCAAAAATTCCGCCCGTTTTAAGGCATTTTCGTATTTTTGAGCAAAAACGCCGACGGTATTTTCACGATTTGTATAATCGAAAGCGGCATCTTGATTTTCGACGATTTTAAGGCATGCCGCCGCAACCCCTGGGGTGTAAACGACCGCCAATGAATGTTTATCGGTAACTTTAACTTTCGGAACAAATTTCAAGCCCATTTTTATCTGACCTTATTTTCAGTACCTGCAAGAAGTCTTTTGATATTTTCTCTGTGAAGATAAATAACATAAATTGCACCGATAACGCAATAGATAACGTACGCAATCGGTTGGTTAAACAAAAACATCAAAACGGGAGAAAGTGCAAGAGCAATAATTGAGCCTAAAGAAACGTATTTTGATGCATAAGTAATTATTGCCCAAATAACCGCAATTGAAAGTCCGACTGTCGGAGAGAGGGCAAGAATTGTACCAACACCCGAGGCAACTGACTTTCCGCCTGTAAATCCGAGATAAATCGACTTGCTGTGACCGAGAAGAACGCACGCCGCCGCAACGACAGCCGTCAAACCCGAATTTGAATGGAGATAAGGCACGAAATTGGCTATCATAACAGGGATTGCACCCTTTAATGCGTCAAGCAATAAAACGATAAAGAACCATTTTTTGCCCATTACACGTTTTACGTTTGTTGCCCCCGTAGAACCGCTCCCTACTTGGCGAATGTCCTGTCCTGTCGCTGATTTTACAACGATGTATCCTGTCGGAATTGAGCCGATTAAATAGGCTACAACCGCTGCAATTACTACTTTTATAAAGATTGTTATCATTTTTCTTTATCTCCTTTTTCTCTTACACTGAGTCTGATTGGAGTACCGAAGAAGCCAAACGCTTCTCTCATGCGGTTTTCGATGTATCGTTTGTAACTGTCTTTGAGCAAATCTTCTTTGTTGACAAAAAGTGCAAACGACGGCGGTGCAACCTTGACTTGAGTTGTGTAATAAATTTTCAAACGTTTATTTTTGACCGTATCAGGCGGAACCATTGCGTATGCATCGGCAATGACTTTGTTGAGAACGCTCGTAGAAACTCTTTTCGTGCATTGTTCCCAAACTTTTTTTGCTTCCTTGTAAATGCTTACAAGACGTTGCTTTGTGACCGCACTGATGAAAATTTTTGGAACATAATGCAAAAACGGTGCATCTTGTTCAATTTCTTTTTCAAACTTGTTAATCGTTGAAGATTGTTTGTTTTCGACCAAATCCCACTTGTTAATCGCAACAATCATGCCTTTTCCCGCCTCAATGACGATAGATGCGATTTTTTTATCTTGGTCTGTCATTCCGTCCGTTGCATCAATTACCAAAATCGCCACATCGCAATCTCTGATTGCCTTTATGGCTCTTGTTACGGCAAATTTTTCCACACCCCAATCGACTTTGGCTTTTTTTCTGATACCTGCCGTGTCAACCAAGATGAAGTCTTCTTTTTCGTAGCGAACGACCGAATCGATTGTGTCACGGGTTGTTCCGGAAACATCGGAAACGATACATCTGTCTTTGCCCAAAAGTGCATTAACGATGGAAGACTTGCCCGCATTAGGTTTTCCGACAATCGCAATTCTTATCGGACGATTTTCGACATCTTCTTCTTCAGAAGGTGTTTCAAAATCAGCGGTTACGGCGTCCAAAAGGTCCCCGACTCCGCCTGAACCGTGAAGTGCCGAAATAGGATAAGGTTCACCCAAAGAAAGTGAGTAAAATTCAGCCGCATAAGCGTTTCTGTCGATTGAATCGATTTTGTTGACCGCAAGATAAATCGGCTTGTCACTTCTTCTCAAAATATTCGCAATGTCTTCATCAATCGGCGTTACACCGTCTTTTCCGTCTGTCATAAAAATAATTTTGTCAGCCTCTTCGCAAGCGATTTTTGCCTGAGCGAAGATATTTACGGGAATATCCTCTTCGTCAGAGGGAACAATTCCGCCCGTGTCAATTACGGTGAAAACTTTATCGAGCCATTGAACGTCAAAATATTTTCTGTCACGGGTAACTCCGGGTGCATCGTCAACGATTGAGTGTCTTGCACCCGCAAGTCTGTTGACAAATGTCGATTTTCCGACGTTCGGTCTGCCGATTATTGCTACAATTGGTTTTTTAGACATTGTTTTTTCCTTTAAAATCTCTGAAAATATTTTATTACAAAAATGGAATTTTTAAAAATTTAAACCCGATATATTATTTTGATTATTAATTTTTGAAAATTAAAAAAAATATTGTATAATTCAATTGTTAAGATTTGGAGAAGTCAATGAGCAGGGCTAAAATTTTATTGCAAAACGGTATGGTGCTTGACGCTGAAGCCAATCTTAACGACAAAACAGTCCTCGGGGAATTGGTCTTTAATACCGCCATGACAGGCTATCAAGAGATTTTGACCGACCCGTCTTATTCTTCTCAAATCGTCGTTATGACCTACCCGTTAATCGGAAATTACGGCGTGGATAAAGAGTTTGCGGTATCTAAAAAAATTCAGGTTGCGGCTTTCATTATAAAAGAAAATTCAGAAACGCCGATAGATGGTGTAATGTCGCTCTCTGACTACCTTTTGACTAATGATATTCTCTGTTTGACAAATGTTGACACAAGAAAAATCACAAAAATTATCCGCTCGACAGGAAGCATAAATTGCCTCATAACGACGGATAAAATCACGGGCAAACACCGAAAAATGCTTGCAGAATATGAATTTCCGAAAAATGTTATCGAACTTTCAAGCGAGAAAAAAACAGAAAAATTTTCGGCAATCGACGAAAAAATTGCAAATTTTGCGCTGATTGATTATGGCGTAAAATCAAGCATTGTCGAGCAATTGCGACTTGCAGGGGCTGATGTAACCGTGTTTCCGTATGATATTACAAGCGATGTTATTTTGGGCGGAAACTTCGACGCCGTAATGCTTTCCAACGGTGCAGGAAACCCCAAAGACGTCAATATTGCCACAATAAAAAATCTCATCGGCAAACTCCCGATTTTCGGAATTTGCCTCGGACATCAACTTGCAGCCCTTGCTTTGGGCGGAGATACATACAAGTTGAAATTCGGTCACAGAGGAGCAAACCACCCGATTATCAACCTTGAAACGGGAAAAGTTTTTATTTCTTCCCAAAATCACGGATTTGCAGTCGATGAAAAAACATTGCCGCCGACAGCAAAAATCACCCACAAAAACGTCAATGACGACACTGTAGAGGGCTTTTGCGACAAATCGAAAAATATCATTTGCGTCCAATTTCACCCCGAAGCCACCCCCGGACCTGAAGATGCAAGAGAAATTTTCAGAAAATGGGTTGAATCCGTAAGCAGGGAGATTGCCCATGCCTAAAGATTTATCGCTGAAAAAAGTTATTGTAATCGGCTCGGGACCGATTATTATCGGTCAGGCGGCAGAATTTGATTATGCGGGAACGCAAGCGTGCAAAGCCTTGCGGGAAGAGGGTATCGAGGTTGTTCTTCTTAACAGCAACCCCGCAACGATTATGACCGACGACGATGTCGCCGACAGGGTTTATATTCAACCGTTGAAGGTAAATTCGCTTGAATACATCATTGAGCGTGAACGCCCCGACGGAATTTTGGCTGCAATCGGAGGTCAAACTGGATTGAATTTAGTCACGGAAGCCTACAACAAGGGTATTTTGAACAAATACAACGTTCGGGTTTTAGGAACTTCGATTGACGCAATCCGAAAAGCGGAGGACAGAAAAAGTTTTAAAGATTTAATGACAGAAATCGGCGAACCGATTGCGAAGAGCGAGATTGTGAACAATCTTGACGACGCAATAAAATTTGCCAAAGAAATCGGCTATCCGATAGTAATTCGCCCCGCATTTACTCTTGCAGGCACAGGCGGCGGAATTGCACACAATGAAGACGAACTCAAATCCGTTGTTTATCAGGGACTTACGGCAAGCCCCATAAGCCAAGTATTGCTTGAAGAATCGCTCCTCGGCGACAAGGAAATCGAATTTGAGGTAATGAGGGATTCAAACGACACGGCAATCACGATTTGTTCTATGGAAAACATAGACCCCGTGGGCATTCACACGGGTGACAGCATTGTCGTTGCCCCCGCACAAACTTTGACCGATCACGATTATCAAAAACTTCGCTCGGCATCATTGAAAATTATTCGAGCATTAAAAATCGAAGGCGGTTGCAACGTTCAATTTTCTCTCAACCCCAAAACCCGCAAGTACGTTGTCATTGAGGTAAATCCGAGAGTCAGCCGTTCTTCCGCACTTGCCTCGAAAGCAGCAGGCTACCCGATTGCAAAAGTTACGGCAAAAATCGCAATAGGCTTGCAATTGCACGAAATTTTGAACTACGTCACGGGCAAAACGAAAGCCTCTTTTGAACCGACACTCGATTATGTCGTCGTAAAAATTCCGAAGTGGCCGTTTGACAAATTCGGTTACGCCAACAAAAAATTAGGCACGCAAATGAAAGCCACGGGCGAAGTTATGGCGATTGACCGTTCGTTTGAAAGTGCATTTTTAAAAGCCCTCGTTTGCCTTGAGGAAACCGTTATAGGCTTCAGAAGCGAAAAACACGAAAAAATGAGCCGTGAACAACTTACGGAAAAATTAAAAGTTGCCGATGATGGTCGAATTTACGCAATTTCAGCCGCTTTGAGAAAAGATTTTTCAGTCGAAGAACTCCACAATTTGACTCAAATCGACAAATGGTTTTTGTATAAATTTCAAAATATCATCAAAACAGAGCGGGAACTCCACACGGAAGAATTTTCCGTTGACCTACTGAAACGTGCGGAATCAATGGGTTTTACGGACGAAGAAATCAGTTCGCTGACAGGTAAACCGAAATTTATCATCGACACGCTAAGACGGGCTCACAACATCTATCCCGTTCACAAAATTGTTGACACTTGTGCTGCGGAATTTGAAGCCCAAACGCCTTACTATTACTCAACTTACGAGGAAGATGACGAAAATATCGTATCGAACGACGAAAAAGTTGTCGTAATCGGCTCAGGCCCCGTCAGAATAGGTCAGGGCATTGAGTTTGACTACTGTTCGGTACACGCAATTCAAGGCATCAAAGAAAACAATTGCGAATCAATTATCATCAACAACAACCCCGAAACTGTAAGCACTGACTTCGATATCGCCGATAAGTTATATTTTGAACCTTTATTTATCGAGGACGTCAACAATGTGTTGAGGCAAGAGTTGCCAAAGGGCGTAATCCTGCAATTTGGCGGGCAAACAGCACTCAATCTTGCACCGAAACTTTCAAAGCACGGCATTCCGATTTTGGGAACGTCCGTCGCTTCAATTAACGTTGCAGAAGACAGAAAACGTTTTGAGATGTTGCTTTCGGAATTAAAAATAAAACAGCCGAAAAGTACCGCCGTTACTAAAATTGAAGAGGCTTTAAAGGCAGCATCAAAAATCGGCTACCCCGTACTTCTAAGACCGTCTTACGTCACGGGCGGACGGGCAATGAAGGTCGTTTTCAACGACAAAGAATTAATCGAATATATGCAGGAAGCCGTCCAAATTTCCCCCGAATACCCCGTCGCAGTTGACCAATACATTGAGGGAAAAGAATTTGAAGTCGATGTTGTTTGCGACAAAAAAGATATTCTTATCCCCGGAATTATGGAGCATATCGAGCGTTCGGGCATTCACTCAGGCGACAGTTTTTGCGTCTATCCGCCGCAAACCCTTTCGGAAACGGTAATTAACAAAGCCCTCGATATTTCAAAAAAAATCGCTCGTGCCTTGCAAGTCATCGGTTTGATGAATATCCAATTTATCGCCAAAGACGACGAGGTTTATGTGATTGAAGTCAATCCGAGAGCATCAAGAACCGTTCCGATGATGAGCAAAATCACAAAAATTCCGATGGTCAAACTTGCCATAAATATTATGTTTTCAAAAAGTTTGAAATCTCAAGGCTACGGCTGCGGCTTGCTCCCGAAATCAAATCTTGTCGCCGTCAAAGCCCCCGTTTTCTCTTTCCAAAAACTCACGGACGTCGATATCGCTCTGAACGCCGAAATGAAATCGACAGGGGAAGTTTTGGGCATTGACAATTGTTACGAAAAAGCCCTGATTAAAGCATTTTTGGCGTCAGGAACACCTTTCGTCGAAAAAGGAAAAGTCCTCGTTTCAATTCGCAAAAAAGATTTGGAAGAAAATATACCGATTATTCAAAAGTTGCAATCCCTCGGATTTACAGTAATTGCAGGCGAATGCAACCGACAATTCTTTGAAAAATCAGGCATAAACGTCGAATTAATCAACAAATCAAACTCGGAAGAAATCGCCCGCCAAATTAAATCAGGCGAAATAAAAATGGTATTCAATTTGCCCGAAAAAGACGGCAACACTAACGCTCCCGACTTTAAACTGAGAAAATTATCCGTCACTTACAAAATTCCATGCTTTACCTGCTCGGATACAATTCGAGAGTACTTAAAGGCTTGGGAATACAGGCTTTCAAACCCTGAACTCGACTACAAAACAATAGAAGAATATATGAAATAATGGAAAAATTTATTCACTACTACATACCACTGACTTTAGACTATATCGGCTCTTTCGCCGCAACTGCCCTCGCAACGGCAGTCATCGAAACTTTTTTCTTTTGGCTCTTAGGCTACAAAAAAAAAGGTTTTCTCCCGTTCGTTTTTGCCGTAAACATCGTTACTAACGTCGTTTTGAACGTTTCTCTGTCTTATCTTCCAAAAGTTAAAAACTACGTTCTGCTCGGAGAATTAGCCGTCGTTTTGGTCGAATTTTTCGCATATTACGCTTTCTTAAAACCCAAATTTAAAGAAAGCATGCGGCTTTTGGCGTTCACCCTGTTCGCAAATCTCATCACCTTCGCATCAAGCATCATATTTTTCTTCTTAATTCATTAAAAAATGTTAAACACTTGACATAAGTTGTTTTATACTATATTATGATAATAATTCTCATTATCATTATCAATTAATAAAAATAAGCAAATGAAATATTCAAAACAAAGAGAAATTATTTTAAACAAGTTATTGGAATACAGAGTGCACCCGTCGGCGGAGCAACTTTACCAAAAGTTGGTGGAAGACGGGGAAAAAATCGGGCTTGCGACGGTTTACAGAAATTTGAATTATCTTGCCGAAGCGGGCGTGATTAAGCGATTCCAGACCTTTGAAAAGCACGAACGATTTGACGGAACGATTAGCCCGCACCATCATTTTCGTTGCAAAAAATGCGGAAAGGTTTTTGATTTACCGTCAGAAATAGCCGGACAAGTTGTTCAAAATATCAATGACAAAGGCTTTAAGACGATAAATTATGAAATTGTGGCAGAGGGACTTTGTGCCGAGTGCCAAAAAGAAGGAGAAAAATAATGGATTTAAAAGGTTCAAAGACAGAAAAAAACTTACAGGAAGCATTTGCCGGAGAATCGCAAGCAAGAAACAAATACACATATTTTGCGAGCAAAGCAAAAAAAGACGGTTACGTACAAATTCAAAAGATTTTTGAAGAAACTGCAAACAACGAAAAGGAACACGCAAAACTTTGGTTCAAACTCTTGCACGGCGGCGAAATCGGCGATACATTAGATAACCTCAAAGCAGCAGCCGAAGGAGAAAATTACGAGTGGACAGATATGTACCAAAAATTTGCCAAAGAGGCTAAAGAAGAGGGTTTTGACCAAATTGCATATTTGTTCTCTGAAGTTGCCAAAATTGAAAAAACTCACGAAGAAAGATACAGAAAATTATACGACAACATCGTAAACGGCAAAGTTTTCGAGAAAGAAGACGAAGTTGTTTGGGTTTGCGAAAATTGCGGTCACGTTCACGTCGGCAAAAAAGCCCCGCAGGTTTGCCCTGTTTGCAACCACCCGCAAGCATTTTTTGATGTTAAAGCCGAAAACTACTAATAACTATTCCCCCATTAAAAAGGAATTTTGGTTAGACGGGTGCGAATTTTCGCACCCTGATTTTTTGCCAAAATTTGTTTCGACAAACCCGAAATGATGAAATATTTAAGTTTTGTTATTTTTCTGACAAATAGTGATTTTAGGGCTAAAATTGGAGAATAACAGATAATTTCGGAGAAAAAATGGTAAAAGTTCTGATTGTTCAAATGCAATCCGTTTTGGGGGACAAACAGGCTAATTTCAATAAAGTCGAAAAACTTTTAAAAGGTCAGGAAGACTACAAGCCCGACCTGATAATTTTGCCCGAATTGTTCGCAACAGGCTGGTTTTGCGATATTTACGACAAGGTAGCGGAAAGTTTCGGAAATTCAAAAATTACAGATTTTTTGGCAAACATAGCAAAACGCTTTAATGCCAACGTAATTGGCGGTTCTTTTGCAAGACATGATGAAAAAGGTGAAATTAAAAACACATGTCCTGTTTTTGACAGAAACGGCGAAATGATTGCATTTTACGACAAAATGCACCTTTATTCATACCTTGGCGATACGGAAAATTTAAACTCTGTAAGGGGCGAAAAACCTGTCATTGCAACGACAGACGTCGGAAAAATCGGAATTTCGATTTGCTACGACATCAGATTTCCCGAAATTTACCGCTGTTACGCATACGGCGGGGCGGATATTTTGGTCAATATGGCTGCATGGCCCTTGTCAAGACGACTTCATTGGGAAACGCTAACTCGGGCAAGAGCAATCGAAAACCAATCATTTATGATTGCCGTTTCTCAAACAGGTGAAATTCAAAACGGAATTTATAACATCGGAAGTTCAGTCGTACTGTCGCCTTTGGGCGAAACAATCGCATCTTTGGAATACGAAGAAGCAGTTTTGAGGGCGGAATTTGACTTAAACGATATGAAAAAACTCAGAGAAACCGTGAAAACGCTCTCTGACAGGCAAGATAACTATACCTTGGAGGTTTAATGAAAAATATATTTGGAGCAATCCTTTCAATAGTAACGCTTTTGGGCGGATTGAGTGCATTTGCAAATTCGGAGTTGGCAAGAACGGTAAATTCTTCACCGCTCAACACCTCGTCGGTCGTTGCCGTTTCGGTAAAAGAAGCCAACACGGGAAAGGTTTTGTATCAACATAACGAACAAAAACTTTTGCACCCGGCATCAACATTAAAAATTTTCACGACAATCCCCGCTATGGAAGAACTTGGGAACGAATATGAATTTACGACAACATTTTACACGGCTAATAACAATTTGTACATAAAAGCAGGTGCTGACCCGTTTTTGACCTCAAGAGCAATACGTGATGCAATCAGAAGCATAAAAAGCAAAGGCTATCATTCTTTCAACAAGGTATTTTTCGACGGCAGCATCATCGATAACTCGGAATGGGGAATCGGCTGGATGTGGGACGATACAACCAACAAAAGAATGCAAAAATTCAGTGCTTACAACATCGACAACAACCTCGTTAACATCGAAGTTTCAAAAGATGCAAACGGCGTTATCACAGCAAAACCGAACATTGCATTGCCCGTCATAAACACGATTTCGGCAGGTGACAAAGACGACATTTTTGCAATCAGACAAGAATGGATTTCTCCCGAAGTCATCTTGGTTTCAGGCTCGATAAATTCGCCGTTAACAACCGTCAGCGTTCCCATTAACAACGTTAAAAGAAATTATCAACAAATCGTTATGAACAACATCAAAAAGGCTAAAATCACCTTGCAACAACCGATTTGCCTTGAAGATAAAGTTCCCGAAAATGCAAAAATTATCGCAGAAATAAAAAACCCCGTAAGTCCTGTTTATGACCGAATTTTCAAGGACAGTGACAATTACTGTGCAGAAACAGTTGCAAAAATTGCAGGCGGTCAAAAATCGGGCGAAACAGGCTCTGTTTCTAACCAAATCAAAATGTTTTACGATTATTGGAACTCAAACGGCGTTGACACAAAAGGAATTGTCATTGCAGATGCAAGCGGTGTAAGTCGCAATAACCTCGTCACGGTTGATTTTATGACAAATGCACTCGACAAAATTTACGTTAACAAACAAGAAGAATTTATCAAAGACACCTTCGCCCAACCTGGAGAAGGAACATTCTCAAACAGATTGCTCAATTACAGAGGTTACGTTTTCCTCAAATCAGGCACTTTGGCTAATATCAGCGGACTTGCAGGTTACGTAAAATCCGACAGCGGAAAAACTTATTCCGTCGCAATCTTAATTCAAAATTTCACATACCCCGAAAAACAAGTGAAAATCTTTGAAAACAGATTAATCGAGGAAATTAAAAAATTATAGAAAATCGGACTAATTCAACCGATAATGACTTTTTTGTACGAAAAAATTATATTCTCTCTTGTGAAAACAAGGGAGAATTTTTTATGACAAAAATTAATGAATTATATAAATGCGAAGTTTGCGGAAATATCGTCGAAGTCGTCCATGCATCTTGCGGTGAGTTGGTTTGCTGCTCTCAGACAATGAGCAAAGTTAAACCGCAAAAAGAGGTTGCCGAATTTTCCGAAAAACATTATCCCGTCTTGATTAAGGACGATGACGGAAATTACATCATTCGTGTCGGAGAAATTGAGCACCCGATGGAAAAAGAACACTATATTATGTTCATTGAGGCAATTTCAAAGGATAAAAAATATTTGAAACGTGTTTATTTGGAACCTCATGAACACCCGATTTTGGACCCGTCTTGCACTTGCAGACACTTTGATGCAAGAGAACTTTGCAACATTCACGGACTTTTTGAGTCCCCGCTTATCAAAGAAGATGAACTCAAAAATGAGGACGAAGAATAATTTTTCTAAGGGCAAAAACGAAGGTGCGATTTTCGGTCGCACCTTTTGTCTAAAACTCAATCATATCAAGCATTAATGTCTGTCGGGTTTAATAACTTGAATGTTTTTATTCGTACTGATTTCAATTCTTGCATTACGTAATTTATCTCTCGTTTCTTCATCAAGTCCTCTGCCGTTGATGAGCCTGTCAATGAAGCCCGTATTGAGTTTGACAGCCTTTTCGAGAGCACCGATTTCTTCAAGAGTGTCTTTAATTAATGAAAAATCATAATTAAAACCTTGTTTATGGTGATATACAAGAGTTTCGCCCGTCGGAGAGGTAATGGGTTCTCCACCCTGTTCAAAGTAGAGTTTGAAAATCGACTTCAAATCCTGCAACTCAGCCTGCATAGTCGAAACAGCCCCTTGAATACGCAAAAATCTTTCAAAAAGATATTCAACATTTTCAATCTGCTTCATCTGCCAAGCATATTTTTTCTTGTAAAGTTTTTTCAAAGCAGGATAACTGAGTGCAAGCCCCATCGCATCAGCCATTGCTCTGTGGCGTTCGTTAAATTCCACGTGAAATTTATTCATCAACGCTTCCATACCGCAAGATTCCAAATCAGGATAAACTTCCTTAAACATAGCCTGAGAATCAATCATCGGGTTAGTTATGGGCTTGCCTGTCGTGCGTTTTGACGCTTCGTTGATGTAACTGTAATCAAAAATCGCATTGTGAGCGACAATCGGATAATCACCAATAAATTCCAATATTTTCGGCATAATTTCCGCCTCGGTAGGAGCGTCCTTGACCATTTCTTCGGTAATTCCGTGAACAGCCATACTCGACTTTCTGATGTGTTGTTCGGGATTAATCAAAGTTTGAAATTCGTCTTTAATTTTACCGTTTTCCAATCTCAAACCGGCAAATTCAACCATTCTTTCTTTTGTATAATCCAATCCCGTCGTTTCAACGTCTAAAACAATTTCTATAACCTTTTTGGGGGGCATTTTCAAATCTCCAACCGTGTCGTAATTCAATCTTAACATAAACAAAAAATTTTGTTTAAGATATAATAATTCACATAAAATTATAAAGGACAAAAAATGGCTGGGTTTATAGATAAAGTTAAAATCAAATTGTTGTCAGGCAAAGGCGGAAACGGAATGGTTGCGTGGCGACGTGAAAAATATGTTGATAAAGGCGGTCCCGCAGGCGGTGACGGCGGTCGTGGCGGAGATATTTACCTCGTTGCGGACGAAAATATGTCAACATTGATGGATTTTACTTTCCAATCGGTATTTAAGTCCGAAAATGGCGAAAACGGCAGAGGCAAAAGCCAACACGGTGCTTGCGGAAAAGATTTGTATGTCAAAGTTCCGCTCGGAACAGTCGTTAAAGACTTGGACACAAATAAAATCATTGCCGACTTAAAACATCCCGAACAAGCCGTTATGGTGGCAAAAGGCGGTCGTGGCGGTCGTGGCAATACAAGATTTGCGACTGCACAAAAAAGAGCACCGCAATTTTGCGAACCCGGAGAACCGGGGGTTGAAAGAAATCTCGAGTTGGAATTGAAATTGCTTGCCGACATCGGGCTTTTGGGTATGCCGAATGCAGGAAAATCAACCCTCATCAGCATTATCAGTTCCGCAAAACCGAAAATCGCCGATTATCCTTTCACGACAATCGTCCCGAACCTTGGCGTCGTAAGAAAGCCGACAGGGGACGGATTTGTCGTTGCTGATATTCCGGGACTTGTCGAGGGAGCATCTGACGGTATCGGTTTGGGACACGAATTTTTGCGTCACGTCGAAAGATGCCGTTTCTTAATTCACCTTGTCGATTTGACGGCAGAAGACCCTGTCAAAAATTATTTAACAATCAATGAAGAATTGGCAAAACACGATGAAAGACTCGCTTCGACTTATCAAATTTTGGTTTTGAACAAAATTGATGCGGTTGAGCCTGAATTTGTCGAAGAAATGAAAGAAAAATTCAGTGAATATTCTGACGATATTTTCACAATTTCAGCGGCAACAAAGCAAAATTTGAAAGAATTTATGAATTTTGTTTACCAAAAAGTAGATGAAATCGAAAAACCCGAAATCGAAATCGAAACAGAAGAGGATTTGGGTGCATTTGATAATGATGACAGTGCTTTTTCGGTTTACAAAACAGGAAAGAACGAGTTTGTTGTTGAGGGCGGAAAGTTGTTCAGATTGGCAAATGTTACCGATTCTCAAAACCTTGAACAAATCAATCGTTTTCAGCACATTATCGCTGATATGGGCGTTTTCGAGGCACTCAAACAGGCAGGTGTCAAAGACGGTGACGAAGTTAAAATCGGACACATTGTTTTCGCATATTACGACTAATTGAAAAGGTGAAGTATGGAACAAATTTTAGCACCGCAAATCGAGTATTTGCTATGGTTACAAAATTTTCGTGAAATGACGGGCGGAGTTTTGGATAACTTCTTTCTGTTCATAACTTCTTGTGGCGAAATCACAATCCCCGCCTTGGTTATGGCTTGTATTTACTGGTGCATTGATTCAAAAATCGGAACATACCTGTTTTTCAATTGGAGCATGGGGACAGTTGCGTGCCAATTTTTGAAAACCCTCGGCTGCATTTATCGCCCGTGGATTTTGGACAATCGTATTCACCCGATTGATTCCGCCATAAAAATGGCAAACGGCTATTCTTTCCCGAGCGGACATTCGCAAACCGCTGTTTCGGTTTACGGCGGAATGGCAAAGTCTTTTAATAACAATTTTTTAAAAGCATTTTTGGTCATTTTGGTTCTGCTCATTGCTTTTTCAAGGAATTATATCGGAGTTCATACCCCGCAAGATGTAATTGTCGCTTTGATTTTAGGTCTTGTTTTGTTGCTTTTTATTGACAAGATGATGAAATGGGTCGATGAGGGCAAAAACAGAGATTTGTGGGTAATTTTGGGCGTTGTTCTTTCGGCTGTCGCTCTTTTGGTTTATGAAGAATTTAAAGTTTATCCGATGGATTATTTGAACAGTGAACTTTTGGTTGACCCGATAAAAATGAGATTGTCTTCATTGCCGAAAATCGGCTTGTACTTTGGCGTTTTTGGCGGTTGGTTTGTCACAAGAAGATTTATTAAATTCAATGCAAAAATCGGAACAGTTAAAGAGAAATTTGTCAGATTTGTAATCGGAGCGGCAATTTTGGGGATAATTTCAGCACAAACGACTCATCTTGTGGGAGCAGAAGGGGCTTTAAAGTATTGTGCCGCCTTTGTTTCATTCGCATCAGGATTTTTCACAATAGCAATTTACCCCGCAATGGTCGTTTTTGTCCGCAAAAATATTTTGAAAAAAGAAATATAACATCGCTTATTAAAATGTCTGAAAACTTTATACATTCATCGTCATATTGGGGGGGACAGGAAGCAGTCCTTATCGTGGTCGTTTACGACGCCGATGGCTTGCAAGTACGAGTAAATAATCACTGTTCCGACGTATTTCATTCCCCGATTTTTCAGGTCTTTTGAAATTTTATCCGAAAGTTCGTTTGAAACAATAATTTTTCCCGTCGTATTAACAACAACTTTATTTTCGGTAAAGCCCCAAATATAGTTTGAAAAACTGCCAAATTCTTTCTGTATTTGAATAAAAATTTTTGCATTAAAAATTGATGCACGGATTTTTTGTTCGCTTCTGATAATGTCTTTATTGGCAAGCATTTCGGCAATTTTATTTTCGTCAAATTCAGCAACTTTTTTAACATCAAATTTTTCATAGGCGATTTTAAAGGCTTCTCGTTTTTTTAGCACTGTCAGCCAAGACAGCCCCGCTTGAAATCCCTCTAAAACCAAGAGTTCAAACAAATCCCTATCGTCATATTTCGGTTTGCCCCATTCTTCATCATGATATTTTTTATAAATTTCGGACTTTTCGTCCACCCAAAAACATCTTTTCATTCGTCGATTTTTTCAAATTTTTGATAAAACTCATTTTCTTCTCGACAAAACGTCAATTCGCCGTTTGTGTACAAAACCATTCTCTGACCGTCTTGTGCGTTCGTACAATTTATTACGTCTGTTTGCAAAACCTCGTAAACAGTGCCTTTTTTCAAGTTTCTGTATTTCATTTTTTCAAATATTTCTGTAAGATTAATTTTTTTAACGCTCTTGAATGAATTGCGTCGGGTTCGATAGCGATGACTTTATCGAGGTCGTTGACTGCACCTTGGTAATCTTTGAGTTTCATTTTGACAACTGCGGAATAATAAAGAGCATCGACAAATTTTTCGTCAAGTTCGATTGCTTTTTGCAAATCCGAAAGAGCCTGTTTTAGTCCTTTTTCTTCCAAATTATCAAACAATAAAACGGCGTGAGCCCTGTTGTAGTAAGCATCTACCATTTTTCCGTCGAGTTCGATTGCTCTTGTATAAGACTCGAAAGCCTTTTCGAGTTGTTTCAGATGATGATATGCAATTGCTTTTGAAAAATGAGTCAAAGCCCAATCGGGTAAAAGTTCTTCAGCATTTTCAAAGTCCCTGATTGCACCCTCAAAATCACCGTGATTGGTTTTTTCAATGCCAGAATTTGTATAGTATTTTGCGTCTTTTTCCGTCATATTTTCTCCGCATTTGCCCTCATCTTGAACTATGAGAGTTTTTTTCTGATGAAAAGTTTTAATTCTTTCGTTCTCAATTCTTCGTGAGAATATTTTTTATTTGCGATTTTATAAAATTCGTTTTCTTCCGTGTAGTGAAGAATGTTTTTGTGTCCATAGAAAACATTGTCGAATTCGTCCAAAACATTAAGAAAATCAACGAAAGACAACCGATTGATTTTATCGGAGTTGAAAATGTATTCAGAAACCGTTTCCGCATCGTGGATTGTGAATTTCTTTTTCAACATTGCTTCTTTGAGTTCTTCTTTTGTTTCGTAAGCCAAGTGTTCCCAAGGCTTGAGGCATTTATTGCCAAAACCTGTTCTGAGTTTTCCGCAGTCGAGTCCGTCCATAAAGTTATGTCCGTTATCACTCGGCCAAAGCGGTGAACCTTGAATGCAAATTACACCATTATCATCAACAAGTCTGATGAGATTTGCATAAAATTTTCTCAAATCTTTAACGTGTTCCAAAATGTCCAAGCCGTAGATGATGTCGAATTTTTCATCAAGATTATCCAAATCTTCGATAACTTGATTTACTCTTCTTGCATGCAATCCGCCTTGAAGTTCAAAACCCGAATAATGGCTTGTCATTGCGACAACTTCTTCAACACCCAGCGATTCTATTCCGTCCGTCAAAATGCCGTTGATAAAAGGCGTAAGGTTTAAAACTTTTTTGCCTTTAAAGTTGTATTTGCGGTTGATATCGGCAAGGTTATTTTGAATATAAGTATCGATATCGAGTTCGTCAAAATACAATTTTTCGGGAAAATCTGTCGTGAAAATCATTCTCTCGACGTCCAAATCTTCTTTCGGATATTTTTTTGCCGCAATTTCGTAGTATTTATTTTTCGGAACATACTTGTAAATCCGTTGCAAATAAACATCTTTGACCATTGAGAATTTTTCTGCAAGTTCCGTCGGTGAGTATTTTAAAACTTTTGACGGGGTGAAATAAATTTCAGAAATTTCTTCGATTTCATAATCGGGAATATTTTTATCTTTAAGTGCCTGTTCAAATTCTTCCCTTGTTTCATAAGCCAAATGTTCCCAAGGCTCGAAAACGCTTGTTTCGTCCGAGAATTTGTGTTCGTCCGTGTAAATCAAATGACCTGCATGCGAACTGTAAGGCATATAGCCCATAATGTACATTACGGTGTCATCTTTGACAACTTGTTTGAGATTTTCCAAAAATTTGTCAAAATTTTTAAAATTATACAAAGTATCCATGAAAAAGATTACGTCAAATCTGTAAAATTCCCAAAGATTTACGTCCTCAAAATTCATACAGAATGTTCTTATCGGACCTGCTTTTTGCTTATGTTCAATAAACGGAGAAACCGCATAAACCAATTTTGCACCTTGTGCCATAAATGCTTGTGAAATAAGTTCATTGTTGTTTAAGCAAAGGTTCAAAACACGTTTGTTTTTCATATCGTGTTTTTTGAAGAAAGGATACAAAACATCGGCAATATGCTGCGGTAACAAAGGCATTTCGTAAACATATTGTCTGCGGGAGCAATGAAGTTCGCAATCCTCGTCAGCACGCATTCTCAAAACAACCCGCTGCGTTTTCAAATCTTCTTCCGTATAAAATTCTTTCGCCTTTTCAAAAAATTCGTTCGTTTCCGTTTTGTCATAATATTTTTTGAAAATCATTCTCCAACCGTCAACTTTATAAGATTCAACAACGGCAGAGGAGTAACTTGCTTTGTTCAATTCTTTGCAAGGTTCGTTTTTAATTCCCGATGCAGCCTCGATAATCTCCGTCGGGGTGTGTCGGCTGAGTTCCATCGTGTTGTAAATCCAAGAAACGATTTCCTCACTGTCCTCTTCGGAAATTCCTTTCTCCGTTAAGGCTTTGAGATATTCGTCCTTTGTCCTGTAAACCAAATGTTCCCAAGGCTCGAACGGATTTGTTTCATCGTAAAAAATATACTTATTTTCTATCCAAAGATGGTGTCCGAAATGCGACGTCCACATCGGATTTCCCTGAAGTTCAATGTTTCCGTTTTCTGCCAAAATTCTTTTAAGTTCGCTAAAAAATTGTTTGAGATTATTGATATGCTCAAGAATTTCAAGCCCGATAATCAAATCGACAGAACCGCTTTCAAGAGATGTAAATTGTTCAGGGTGTGAGTTTAAACAAATGATATCTTCGTCATCAGAAACCGTACTTTCATCAGGATTTACATAGTAAACCTTGCTTGCACCAAGGCATTTAACCGCTTTGGCATTATCAATGTCTGGTTGATAAAACATAAACATTACGGCTTTGTCTTTAAAATCATATAAATCATTCATTTCGTTGAGAAATGATTTAACATAATCTTGAATATTTAATTCATCTAAACTCATAAATTCTCCCAATGTTTATTAAATCTCAATTCTGCCTAATAGTCAATAATTATGTGTGATAAACAGATACTTCGGATTTGCTTGTCACATTCGGCAAAAAGCAGGGACGGGGATTGTTGATTTACCTGATTTTTGTAAATATTCCAAATTCTTTTCGTCATTCTTCGGTCTTTGTAAGACCTCAGAATGACAAATCGAGTTCATCGCCAAGCCC
>SAMEA104315428__coassemble_810_pt1 | contig 43153 bp, 34 predicted proteins | sample SAMEA104315428__metabat2_low_PE_039 | metagenome-assembled genome bin SAMEA104315428 (sample SAMEA104315428) | gut metagenome | biome: Monkey gut; feature: monkey-associated habitat; material: faeces | place: China | collected 2013
GAACAACAGGGAAAAATGTCAAAACTTGAAATTATCGAAAATGCCGTGAAAGAAATGGCGAAGCCGATTTTCTTCGGGGTTTTGATTATTACGGTCGTTTATATGCCCGTTTTGACCCTTGAGGGAATGGAGTATAAAATGTTCTCTCCTATGGTTTTTACGGTATGTTTTGCCCTTTTGGGGTCACTTATGGTGGCGATGTTTTTAACTCCTGTTTTGTGCAGTATTTTCCTTAAAAATGACAACAAAGACAAACCGAGCGTGATTGTTAATAAGGTCAGAAAACCTTATAATGATTTTCTTGAAGTCGTTATGAAACACCGCTTAAAGACCGTGTTAGTAGCGATAACACTATTTGTTGTAAGCGTATTTTCTCTGTCATTTAAGGGAACGGAGTTTATTCCGAGCCTTGATGAGGGTTGCTTTTCGATAGGTATTGCGGATTTGCCAAGTATTTCTTTGTCAGAAGCGGTAAAAACTACAACGCTTGTCGAAAAAACTTTGAAAGAAAATATTCCTGAGGTTAAGGAAGTTGTTTCAAAAATCGGTCGTGCCGACCTTGCGACTGACCCGATGGGCGTTTATGAAACTGATATGTACGTTAATTTAATTCCAAAGTCGAAGTGGCGTTTCGGTATGAATAAGGAAAAAATCGGTATCGAGATGGACAAAGTTTTGCAGGATAAAGTCCCTGGTGTAAATTTCAGTTTTACACAACCGATTGAAATGCGTGTCAATGAACTCGTTTCGGGGGTTAAGTCCGATATTGCGATTAAACTTTTCGGCGAGGATTTGGACATTTTGACGAAAAAGGCTGAGCAAATTGAAAGCGTTTTGCAGAACGTCAAAGGTGCAGTTGATATTCAAGTCGAGCAACTTTCGGGACAAAATCAACTTTCGATTATTCCCGACAGACTTGCGATTGCAAGATACGGAATTGATATTGATGATATAAAAACTCTTGTTACGACGGCAACAATGGGCGAAAGTGTTTCTGAAATTTTGGATGGAAAAAAACGTTTTGCACTTCGTGTTAAATTTTCGGAATCTTGCAGAAACAACGATGTCGAATTTTTGAAACATCTTTTGGTTGATACGGAAGATGGCAGAAAAGTTCCTCTCGGGCAGGTTGCAACCGTTAAGATTGACAGCGGAATTGAGGCTGTTAACCGTGAATTTGGCGAACGCAGAATTATTATCCAATGTAATGTCAGAGGACGTGATATTGGTAGTTTTGTAAAAGATGCCCAATCGAAAATCGATGAAAAAATCAAACTTCCGCCGAGTTATTATATTCAATGGGGCGGTCAGTTTGAAAACCAAGAGCGTGCAATGGCTAAATTTGCAGTCGTTGTGCCGATTTCAATCGCAATTATTTTCTTGCTCTTGCTCGGAACATTCTCTTCTGTCAGAGATGCGGTTTTGGTAATGTTTAACGTTCCATTTGCCGCAGTTGGCGGAATTGCGGCTCTTTGGATAAGGGGAATGTATATCAGCGTTCCTGCAATTATCGGCTTCATCGCACTTTTCGGTGTTGCAATTTTGAACGGATTGGTTTTGATTTCGACATTCAATAAATTGCAGGCTGAGGGGCATTCAATGCACGATGTTATCAGATTAGGTACGGCAACGAGGTTGCGTCCTGTTCTAATGACGGCAATGGTTGCGGCATTGGGCTTTTTGCCGATGGCAATTTCGACGGGTTCGGGTGCAGAAGTCCAAAAACCGCTTGCGACGGTCATAATCGGCGGTTTGATTTCATCACTGTTTTTGACTTTGATTGTTTTGCCTGTATTGTATAGTCTTTTCGGCGACAATAAGGTCGATTTGAAAAAGAAAATGAGGCGAATTTTTAACAAAGTCAAAACAAAGAAATAATTAAAAGAGGTACTTGAAAAAGTACCTCTTCCTTTGCCTGAATCAGAATTATATTATTTTGTAAATCAAATAATATATTGCGGACGAAATAAGCATACACGCAGGAATTGTTACAACCCAAGCAATTACGATATTTCCGACGACTCTCCATTTAACGGCGTGGGCGTGAAAAGTTGAGCCTACACCCATAATTGAGGTTGAAATAACATGAGTTGTGCTGAGTGGAATACCGAAGTGTGATGCGGTCAAAATCAAACCCGCTGCTGATGTTTCTGCAGCAAAGCCGTGAATGGGCTTTAATTTAATGATTTTATGACCCATCGTTTTTATGATTTTCCAGCCGCCGTTCATCGTTCCTGCTGCCATTGTCAATGCACAAACGATAATGATGTAGATAGGAATGTTAAATTCTCCGTTCGGACCTTTTGACAAAACTCCGCCTGCAAGAAGTGCAAGAGTTATGATACCCATTGTTTTTTGGGCGTCGTTTGAGCCATGGCTGAGTGCCATAAGACCTGATGAGATAAGTTGAAGTTTTCTGAATTTTTTATTAACCGTGTTGGGTTTTGCTCTTAAAAGTATTACTACCCAAGAGATTAACAACATTAATGAAAATCCGACGCAAAATCCTAAAACAGGAGAGGTGAACATTGGGATTATTACTTTATCTACCAATGTTTCTATGTGAACAACCTCAAAACCCGCTTTGACGATTGCCGCACCCAAAAGTCCGCCGATTAAGGCGTGAGATGAACTTGACGGAAGCCCGAGCCACCATGTCAATAAATTCCACAACACAGCCGCAAGCAATGCACAGAATATTACGCTCAAAGTTATCATATCCGCATTTACAATTCCCGAGCCGATTGTTTTTGCAACGTGAGTTCCCGTTAATGCTCCGATGAACTCCAATGTTGCCCCAAAAAGTACGGCTTGCTTCGGAGAAAGTACTTTTGTCGAAACAACTGTCGCAATTGCGTTAGCACAATCGTGAAATCCGTTAATAAATTCAAAAGCAAGTGCTACAACGATTACAGCCACTAAAAGTAAAATTGTAATACTCATAATTTTTCTCCAATGACTAATTTTGTTTCAATACAACATTGAGGATTGTATCGGAAACGAAGTAGCAAGCGTCCAATGCCGTTTCAATTTCTTTGTAAATATCTCTGAGTTTGATAACTTCAAGGGCATCGTATTTGCCTGAGAATAAAATTCTCATTGCGTTTCTGTGAACTTCGTCGCCGTGAGATTCCAATTCTTTCATATCGATGCTTAATTTTGTAATTCTTTCGACATCGGAAACTTTTTTGAAATCGTTGAAAATTTCTTTTAACTTGTCTGTTGCTTTTAACAAAGTTAAAGCCTGTTCTTTCATTTCGTCAGTGAAGTTTGTTAAACCGTACACTTCCAAATTCAGACAGGCTTTAGAAATTCTTTTGGTAATTTTGTAGAGTTGGACAGCGATTGTTTGAATGTCCTCTCTTTCTATCGGGGTGATAAAACTTTTATTCAATTGTTTTAAAACCGTTTTGTAAGAAACTTTCGCTTTTTTCTTATATTTAAGAGCGTCTTCCTGATATTGTTCGCTCAAATGATTTTCCATAATCTGTTCGTAAAGTTTTGCGGATTTCTGACAAATGTCTGCACTGTCTTGGAAATACGCAAAAAATAATTTGTCCTCAGGTGGCATAATGTACGCCATCAAATTAAATTTTGACATTTCTATCTTCCTCTTTTTTCTTCGGTGCCTTTTTAGGCACACACTTTCACGATATCAGATTTTTAAAATTTTTCATAGTGTGTGTTAAAAAATTGTAATAAATATGGCTTATGAATTAAACTAATGTAACAATATTAACGTTGAAATAAATTTTTCGTTTGCTATAATCAAATAACCAAAGAGTTTGGGATATGGAGTTCAGAATGGAAAAATTATTGTTGGCTTTATTTGCGTTTATGCTTGCATTACCTTGTTTTGCAATAACTGAAGACGGCAAAATCGTTGATGGTGAAAGATTAATGCTTGCCGATTGTATTTCAATTGCCGTTAAAAACAGTCCGAAAATTAAAAAGGCTGAATTGAGTTATGAAAGGGCAAAAGCAGGCGTAAATGTTGCTCGGTCGGATTATTTTCCGACAGTCGGTGCTCAAGCGGGATTTACGTACAATTACAATGACGATTTTGATTACGATTCAGGTCGGCATGTTTTTCACTACCCGTTAGTGAGTGTTTATCTTGAACAATTGATTTATAACTTTGGTAAAACAAGTTCTAATATCAGAATGCAAAAGTTTTTTGAACTTGCGGAAGAGTATAAATATTTGGACAGCATTTGCGAAACGATTAACGATGTTAAATTGAAATATTTTAATGTTCTTCAGGCGGAAGAAGTTATTAATGTTCAAAAACAAAACGTTGAAATCAACGAACGTATTTTAAAAACAACGGAAGATTTATTTAAAAGAGGTCAAAAAACAGAGATTGACCAAATTAACGCTCAGGTATATTTGAGTGATGCAAAAATAAGTCTTGTGACTGCTCAAAATATTTATGACCAAGCACTTGCAGACCTTTCTAACGCAATGTATATTGCAGGTCAGCCTGAATTTAAGGTTGTAAAAATTGACGTATTTGATTCTTATGATGCTTTCTTCTCACCTGTTTTTCTTGAAACACCGAAAGGTCAATGGCACAACATTACGGGACGTGAGAGAGAAAAAGAACTTGGAAATGTTCAGGAATTGCCCTTTACGATGGAAGAAGCTTGGGATACGGCTTATAAAAACAGTCCCGATTTGAAAGTTGTTAAATCGACTCTTGCGGCTATGAAAGAGTCCGTAACGGCTATCAAACGACAGTTCTATCCGAATTTAGGCGTCAGAACGGGTTATGCAAATGACGTTAAATACAGAGTTCGGGAAGGTTATAACGAAGACTTCAAAAACAACCAATTCTTTGTTGAAGTCGGATTGAAAATGAACGTTAACGGAATGAAGCAATATAATCAGGTTAAGCAGGCTAATGCAATTGTTGCTCAAACTGAAACCGACCTTGATGAAATGCAGCAGTTTATCTATTATAACGTTAAAAAATGCTACCTTAACGTAAAAACTGCCGAAAAACAGATTATTAATTCTAAGGACAAAGTCCTCAAGGCAAAAGAAAACCTTGAGATTACGGGACAAGATTATTACAACGGAAAATCAAATTACATCGAGTTGCAAAATGCAAGACAAAACTATAACGACGCAATGCTTGAATATATTGCAAAAATTAATGCGTATAATGTTTCTCTTGCAAAACTCGAAAAAGCAACGCACAGACACTCTGATCAGGTTTATGCTTTTGCTGAAAATAAAATTTCCGACCAAAGAAAAATTGATAAAGAAAATTCCAAAAAATTAAAACAAAAAAATAAACAAAAAGAAGAAATAGAACACGTTATTGAAAATACTTAAAATAAAAGCCCTTGTTTGAAACAGGGGCTTTTTAATTTTATATTATTTTGCACTCTTTTTTGACTTTTTGGACATTTTTTTCAACTGTTTTTGGTGTCTTTCTTCAGTCAATCCGCATTCTTTTTTCAATTTTGTGTAATATGCCTGTTTTTCAGCAGGGTCAGTGATTTTTTCGGCTTCAGTTAATCCCGCTTCAAATTTTTGTCTTTTAACGAACCAGCCTTGGTTTTTCATTTTTGTTGTTGAGTGGCAAATCATAGGGATACCAATAGGTGCGGTTACTAACAAATCAGTGAGTACAATTCCGACAGCAAGTTCTGCGATGTTTTTTCCTTTGTTCGGAAAACTTTTCGGATTTTGGTATTTTTCGGGAACATACTCTTCCCAAACGGGTGCTTTAACTTCTGTGTTTTCGGTGGTTGTTAATGCCAAAACATTGGAATTTACCCCAACAAACACCATTACAATTAGAAGTGCGACAAATTTTTTCATTATTTCTCCTTTTTTTTCAAGACATAATGATATTTTAGATAAAAATCAAAAATTTGAGAAAAAAATAATAAAATTTTACAAATTATTTTATGTACAATTCTGTCGGATTATGCGTCATTCCTCCCAAAATTGTAGGATAGACGTTTCCGACTCTGTTTCTTACGGCAATTAACCTAAGCGGTGAGTACAAATAAACCATTGGGCATTCGTCCGCAAGAATTTCCTGATATTTGTCGTAATAAATTTTGCGTTTTTCAAACTCAAGTTCAGCCGCACCTTTGTCGAAAATTTCATCGATTTTTCGTTCAAAATCGAATAAATCCCTGCCAAATTCATCTTCATTTCTTTGGTTAAAAATGTGGAGCGGGCCGTTGGAATACCAAACATTTTTGCCACCGTGAGGTTCAAGAGTGTTGCCTGTAAAGCCCATAATTATTGACTCCCAATCAAAAGTCCCTGAGATTTTTCCGATTAAAGAGTTAAATTCTATCGGTTTGAAGTTGATTTTCATTCCCAACTCGGCAAGGTCGGATTTTATCATAACGCCGATAGCCTCACGCTCTGTGTTTCCTGCGTTTGTGAGCAAATCAAAGGAAACAATATTTCCGTCTTTGTCGTGAAGTATTCCGTCTTTATCCTTGTAAAATCCTGATTTTTTGAGCAAATCTTCCGCTTTTTTTAAGTCACGTGCATGGCCTTTTGCGACGGTTTCGTTCAAGAAAATCGAGCCGAGTGCTTCAGGGGTGAAAAGCGGCTGACCGACGCCGTTTAAGATGTTTGCAACTTCAGAATCTCTGTCGATTGCCCAATCGATTGCCTGCCTGAAATTTTTGTCACGGAACCATTTTCCTTTTGTCGGATTGACGTAGTATTCCCCTTTTTCGTTTTTGCGGTTGTTCAAATTCAACGTGAAAAACATCGTGCCTGTGCTTGCTCCGAGGTTGTAGAGTTTGTAACCGCCTTTATTTTCGTTCATTTTAAATCTTGCCGCATCAGAGCCTCGAACGCTGATTACATCGAGTTCGCCCGATTCAAATTTTAAAAGTTCGTTGTTTAAGTCGCCGACAATTTGAATGACGTATTTGTCGAGATAGGGCAGTTTTTGACCTTTTTTGTTTATGAAATTATAATTTTCATTTCTTTTTAAAACAACCCGTTGAGCGGGGACATATTCTTGAAGTTTGAATGGTCCCGATGTTACGAAATCAGAGGGTTTCGTATTTGTTCCCCAATATGCATCAAAGGCATGTTTTCCTTTTAATACGACAGGTTTTAAGACGTGTTTCGGGGCAATATTTTCTGATAAAAATCTTAAAAACGGTGCAAAAGGTTTTGGCGTTGAAAATTTTATTGTGTATTTGTCAATTTTTTCGACTTTTGGAAGTTGGCAGTCGATTGTGACGGAATCTCTGACGCTTGTGTTTCCATAACCGGCTAAGACGATGTCATTCCAAGTGAAAACAACGTCGTCGGCTGTAATTTCTTTTCCGTCAGACCATTTCAAACCTTTTCTTAATGTTACAATGTAAGTTTTTTTGTCGGGTGAAATTTCTATTGATTTTGCCATATTCGGGATAACTTCGCCTGTGTTGACATCGGTTGTCAAAAGCGAATCGAACATTAAGGAGCCGATTTCGGTTGAGGTGTTGTCTTTAGCCGTCCAAAGGTTAAATGTTTTCGGACCTTCTCCGATGGTAGAGGTGACAAGTTCGCCGCCGAATTTTCCTATCGGAAGTTGAGATTGCAAATAATCATCTCCGTCAATTGTAACAATTTTCGGCTCTTCGTAATACAAATCGTGCAAGTCGATTGTTTCTTCTTTTTCGCCCGTTTGAATTGGCGGTTTGTCAATCGAGAAGCAGGATACCGTTATGAGTGATACGGCTATTATGGCTAATAGTAATTTACCTTTCATAATTTGAGGGTAGCACAAATTTGAATTCTTTTAAACTGTTTAACAGAGTTATTGAAAGAGGAATGATAATTTGATATAATTGTCGCAAAGGAGATTTTTATGGATATGTGGTTGATTTTGTTAATTGTGTCGGTTATTTTTCTTGTACTTGAAATGTTTACACCGACTTTGTTTTTTATCAACCTTGCAGTCGCAGCGGCAGTTTCGGCGATTTTTTCATATCTCGGTTTCTCAAATCTTTTTGTAACTTTTGTATTTTTGATTGTTTCAATTGCCGCAATTTGGCTCGTCAGACCGATTTTGTTGAAGCAAATTAACGAGAAAAAAGTTTCGACGGGACTTGATGATAAGTACATTGGCAAAGTTGCAAAAGTTGTTAAAGAGGTTACAAACACTGACGGAAGAGTTGCCATTTATGGCGAAGAATGGCAGGCGGTTACTGACGGAGAGGCTATTGCCGTCGGTTCAGAAGTCAAAATTTTATTAAATGACAGTATCATTTTTAAAGTAGAAAAAATATAGGAGGAATTTAATGGGTGCATTAATTTTTACATTCTTTTTGGTTATTTTCGCTCTCGTTTTTTGCGTAAAATCAATCAAAATTGTGCAACAGGCTGAGGTTATGATTATTGAAAGACTCGGTAAGTTCGACAGAATTTTGGAATCGGGTTTCCAATTTATTATCCCTCTTATCGACAATCCCCGCTCGATTGCGTGGAAACAAAATCAAACGCTTCCCGACGGTCGTACTTATACATATTATTCTTTTAAGGACAGAATTGATTTAAGAGAATCGGTTTTTGATTTTCCCCGTCAAAACGTTATTACGAAAGATAACGTTTCTATCGGCATCAACGCTTTGATTTACTTCCAAATTGTTAATCCGAAAAGTGCGGTTTATGAAATCCAAAATCTTCCCGAAGCAATCGAAAAACTTACTCAAACGACTTTGAGAAACATTATTGGTGAACTCGACTTGGACGAAGTTTTGGTTTCAAGAGATACAATCAACCACAAACTCAGAAATATCCTCGATGAAGCGTCAAACAAATGGGGCGTAAAAGTCAATCGTGTAGAACTTCAAGACGTTATTCCGCCTGCTGACATTCAAGCATCAATGGAAAAACAAATGAAGGCTGAACGTGACAGACGTGCTGCAATTCTTGAGGCTGAAGGTTTGAAAAAATCAGCAATCCTTGAGGCAGAAGGTTTGAAAGAGGCTGCAATTAACAAGGCTGAGGGTGAAAAACAGGCTGCAATTTTGAAAGCACAAGGTCTTGCAGATGCAAGAATTTTGCAGGCTGAGGCTGAAAAGAAAGCAATCGAACTTACTATCGAAGCGATTTCAAACAGTGGTCAACCCGACAAGTACCTTATTGCAATGAAGTACCTCGAAACATTGAAAGAAATGGTTTCAGGTCAAAATAACAAGGTTATTTATATGCCTTATGAAGCAACAGGCGTACTTTCTTCCGTTGACGGAATTAAGCAAATGCTTGACGGTGCTAAAAAATAATTTTTGTTTTTATCAAAAAGGGCGGTTTTTCAGCCGCTCTTTTTTTGTGCAAAATTCGTAGAATTAAAGGATATAATGCCCTCTATGCCGTGCTATATTTGAGTTATGTTAATACATTTAATATCGGAATTTTGTGAATATGAGCAGGCAGAAAGAGGGCTTGCGGAAAATACAATCGAGGCGTATCGCCGTGATTTGTTTGATTTTTGCAATTTTTTGAACGACCTCAAAATTGATGATGTTAACAAAATTTCAAGGTCACATTTGAATTTGTATATAAAAAATTTGCGTGAGAGAAAACTCAAGGCATCGAGTGTTATGAGAAGAATTGCGGCACTTCGGGGCTGGTTCGGTTGGATGGCAATTAATGGAAAAATCACGAACGACCCGACTTTGACTCTTGAGTATCCGAAACTTGCCGAAAGGCTCCCGAAAGTCCTTACGACTGATGATATCGACAAAATTTTGGATTTGAAAATGTCCGATTTGGAACGTGCAATTTTTGAACTCCTTTATGCTTGCGGTTTGCGGGTTTCGGAACTTTGTAACCTCAAAACAAATAACCTTGACAGCAAGGCTGGCTTCGTTCGTTGTGTCGGCAAAGGCTCAAAAGAAAGGCTTATTCCTGTCGGCAAAAAAGCGTTGAAATTTATCGCAAAATATCTCAAAACGAGAGATTTTATTTGCAAAAAATTTTTATTGAAATCAAAAAATCTTTTTATCAACCAAAACGGTCGAAACGTAACCCGTCAGGACGTTTACAACTTCATCAAAAAAGTTGCGGAGAAAATCGGCAAAAAGGCTTCTCCTCACACAATTCGGCATTCTTTTGCAACTCATTTGCTCGAAAATGGGGCTGATTTGCGTGTCGTTCAAGAACTTTTGGGTCACTCTGACGTTTCAACGACGCAACTTTACACCCATGTAAGCAAAAAACGCCTCAAGGACGTTTATTTTGCTATAAATAATTAGTTCATATTCGTTGTCGTTAAAGGCTTATAAGGAATTTAAAAATTCATCTCTGCTGACAGTTTGTTGTTCAAATGTGTTTAAATTTTTGACTGTCAAAGTGCCTTGTTCGAGTTCGTTTTCGCCGACGATTACCGCATAATTTGAAATTTTGCCTGCTTTTTCGATTTGTTTTGCAAATTTTCTGCTTGAATAGTCTAATTCAGCCGTTTTGTCTTTTGCACGCAATTCGTTAGCCAACTTCAAAGCCTCTTTGATATTGTCGGAAACGACGAAATAGTCCAATTTCAGCTCTTCAACTTTTTCGGTCAAAGAATATAATCTTTCCATTCCGACTGCCCAACCGACTGCCGGAACGTGAGGTCCGCCAAGGGTTTCAACAAGATTGTCGTATCTTCCGCCGCCGCAGACTGCGTTTTGTGAGCCTAAGTTTTCCGATTTAACTTCAAAAACTGTTCTTGTGTAATAGTCCAAACCTCTTACGAGGAAAGGATTTTCGGCATATTTGACATTTAGCATATCAAGATATGATTTTAATTTTTCGTAGTGGTCAGAGCATTCGTCGCAAAGGTCCAATTTTGAAAGTTTTTCAAGAATTTGATTTTTCTCGAAAACTTCTTTGCAATCGGGGTTTTTGCAGTCCAAAATTCTAAGAGGATTTGTTTCAAAACGTTTTTTGCAATCTTCGCAAAGTGAGTCAAGATGCGGTTCGATTAAAGCCTTTAATTTTGCTCTAAACTTGTCACGGCAAGAGTTGCAGCCGAGTGAGTTGATTTCAACGGAAAGATTTTGCAATCCGACAGCCTCAAAAAACTTTACGGCGGTGTAAATGCAATCAGCATCGGCAGATGCGTCTTCCGAGCCGAACATTTCGACACCAATTTGGTGAAATTGTCTTTGACGACCTGCTTGCGGGCGTTCATAGCGGAACATCGGTCCGAAGTACCACAATTTGACAGGTTGAATGTCACGTTGCATCGTGTGTTCCAAAAAAGCACGAACAACACCTGCTGTATTTTCGGGGCGGAGCGTTAATGAGTGTCCGTTTTTGTCAAAAGAATACATTTCCTTGTTAACGATATCGGTGCTATCGCCGACTCCTCGTTGGAAAAGTTCGGTTGCCTCAAATATTGGGGTCGAAATTCTTTTGAAATTCGCCTGTCTGAAAATTTTATACGCACTGTCGAGAATTTTTTTCCATTGTGCATTTTCTTCGGGAAGTACGTCTTTTGTGCCTTTTTGTGTTTTTATCGCCATAATTTACCTCACGAAAAAATTATATCACAAATTTACGAACAGGGTATTTTTACAACAAATTCAGTGCCGACGCCCTCTTGAGAGGTGAATGTGATTGTGCCTTTGTGTTTGTCGATGATTTTTTGAGAAATGGCAAGTCCCAAGCCCGTTCCCGCTCCGATGCCTTTTGTCGTGAACCCTACGTTGAAAATTTTACTTTTAATATCGTCGGGAATGCCGCAGCCGTTATCTTTTATCGAAACTTTCAGCATATTGTCCTCAACGCCTGTTGTGATAACGATTTCGCCCTTTTCTTTAATACTGTGACAAGCATTCACCAAAATATTCATAAACACCTGATTGAGCATGTTTACGTAACAATTGACCATCGGAACTTCCGAGTAATTTTTTACAATTGTAACTTTGTTTTTGACCTCGTGATTGATAAGTTGAAGTGTCAGGTCAAGTTCTTTGTTAATATCGGCAGGTTGTTGTTCCGCCTCGTCAAGTCTTACAAACTTTTTGAGCGATTTTACAATATTTGTAATTCTTTTAATCGCTTCGCTGTCAATTTCGTTTAAATCCTTGATAATCTCTGTATTTTCGGCAACAATGTTTTTTTCGATAATTCGCTTTAGCATTTCATTGTTTGAATTAATCGAGCCGAGCGGTGTGTTGATTTCGTGAGCAACGCCAGCTACGAGTTGACCCAATGAGGCAAGTTTTTCTGAGTTGATAAGTTGTAATTGCGTTTCCTCAAGTTCTTTCAGAGTTTTTCTCAACTTTGAATTTTGTTCTTTAATATTTTCCGTCAAAAGCGTTCTGATTACGGCACCTGTCAGTTGTTCCGCAACCATTTGTAAAAGTTCCGAATTTGCCTTAACAACCGAGGATTGAACGGTCAAAGCAATTATCGCTCCGATGGTTTTTTTGCCGTCAGAAATCGGAATAACAACTCTGTGAGTGCCTTTTCTGAGCAAAAAGTCGCTATCCAAACTTTCCGTAATGCAAGCGGACGTGAAGATTTTGAACTCTTTTAAACTCTTCATAATTTGTTCGTCAAAAATTATATTTTTGTCGATGTCGCTTGCGTATTCTTCCGAATTGACAAGTTTTATTGTGCAAAATTTCGGCCCCGATTGGACAAAATAGGTTTTGTATGCTCCTAAAAGTTCATGAATTTCGTATAAAACAGATTGGAGCAAATCTTCAATGTCTTCTGATGTTCTGATTTTGGCGAAAACCCTGTTGACAAGGGCATTTTGAAGTGCGTGTTGTTGTGCCTGTTCACGCATTCTTTCTGTTTTATTCGAGTTTTCTTCAAGTTTTTTATATCTGATTTTTAGGTTTTCAAATTCCTCGTTAAGTGTTCTGTAACTGAGTTTTTGAGTAACGTCGGTAAATTTGATGATTATATAATCGCCCATTCTTGTCGATGAAATTTGAAAAGTGTAATAATCATCGGCTGTGACTTGGTATGAGCAAACCGTATAAAAATTTTGTTTTGACTCAAAAATAAGGTCAATAATTGTTCTGTTACGGCTGTCCGCAGGAATATAACCATAAGGCTCGATTGAAAAATAGTTTTTTATTCTGTAAAAATTTTTTATCTGTCCGAAAAATTTTTCGGCAGAATGGTTGAGGAAGATTATCTCCTCTGTTGATTTTGCGACGATTATGCAATCGTCAAATTGGTTAAATATTTTAAAGTCTGATGTTATCATTTTCTAAAAAAGAATGTAGTGGTTTAAAAATGCAATTGCGACACCCAAAAGTGCTCCTACAAAAACTTCAAACGGAGTGTGTCCCAAAAGTTCTTTTAATTTTGTTTGAGGGTCAAGAGGTTTGCCCTCGTAAAATTCTTCCATCATTTTGTTTAAGCAGGCAGCCGTTTTTCCCGCTGCACGTCTTAAACCTGCTGCGTCGTACATTACAACCATTGCAAATCCTGTTGCAATAGCAAATTCGACGGAAATAAATCCGCAAATCAATCCGACTACTGTCGCAAGCGATACGACACCTGCTGAGTGTGAACTCGGCATTCCGCCTGTCGTTGTAAGGATTTTGAAGTTAATAGATTGATGAGTTATCAAATAACCCAAAAATTTCAATATTTGTGCAATAATTGCAGCCTCAATTGCAGTAAATAAAACTTCAACACTCGTATTTAAAAACATTAACAAACCCTTTCAACAATATCGGATAAAATGCCTTCCAAAATTTGCGATTTTAAGCCGTTGTCACTAAGTATAGCACAACATTTATCACAAAGGAAGTGAACTTGTTGTTTTGCTTTTTCTAATCCGAAATGTGATGTATAGGTTGCCTTATGGGCGTTTGCGTCTTTTCCGGGGGTCTTGCCCAACTCTTCCAAAGTTGCAATTTCATCTAAAATATCATCGTAAATTTGAAAAGCATGCCCGTAATTTGTGGCAAATTCTTCGAGTGCATTAATTTGTTTTTCTGTCGCACCGCCGATTATTGCACCTGCTTTAACCGCAAGGACAAACAATTTTGCGGTTTTGTATTCGTGAATGAAATCGAGCGTTTCGTTTGAAATTTCTTTATTTTCGGAGTCGATATCGACAATTTGTCCCGAGATAATTCCATCGACACCTGCACCTATGCAAAATTCCCGAATAACTTGCAAAATCTTATCGGCAGAAATGGTTTTCGGGGTTTTATCGATAATTAATTTTGGTGCGAAACTCAAAAGTGCATCGCCCGCAAGAACTGCCGTGCTTTCCGAAAAAGCCTTATGGTTAGTGAGTTTTCCACGTCTGTAATCATCATTGTCCATACAGGGCAAATCATCGTGAATTAAACTTTGGGTATGGAGCATTTCTATCGCACATGCTGTCGGAATGGCATTTTTATAACTGCCTGATATCATTTTGCAGGTTTCAAGTACCATAACGGGGCGAAGCCTTTTGCCGCCTGCATTCAGAGAATATTTCATCGATTTGTAAATTTCTTCGGGATAAATGACGGGAACAAACTCATCGAGTTTTTCTTCCACAATTTTTTTTAGTTCATTATATTCGTTTTTATATTCGATTTTATTCATCAGCATTTGCCTCGTTTTTGCCTGTATTTTGCGTAACTAATCTTCTTGATTCGGCACGTTTGTTTTCGGATAATTTTGCCATAGTAACGCCCTTATTGAATTTCGACGTACTTTCGACTTTTGTGCCTTGGTCTTTGATTTTTTGTTTAAATTCTTTTGCTTCTTCTACAAATTTTTTGTAACTTTCGTATCTCGAATTTGCGATTTTATCAATGTTTTCAATGACATTGCAGCCTGTTTCGTGAATGTGTATGCAATCTTTGAATTTGCACTCGCTAAGTTCGTTAATTTCTCTGAAAAGTTTTTTTACATCGACAGGGAGAAGAAAATTGAATTTTACGTTTGAAAACCCTGGAGTATCGACGATTGAAGAGTTTTCGTCAATTTTGTAAATTTGGCAATGTCTTGTCGTGTGAACGCCCCGTTTTGTTTTGTGGCTGACATTTTTTGTCGCAAGATTTAAAATGCCGTTGGTCAAATAGTTGATTATTGTTGTTTTTCCGACACCTGATGCACCGCATAAAATACAAACATTGTCTTTCATAAATTTACTCAAAGGCTCTGTTCCGATATGCAAGGTCGCAGAGGTGAAAAACAAAGTATATCCTAACGGTTCGTAAATGTTTTTTATCTCGGTAATCAAGTCCACGTCTTTGTTTAGGTCACATTTGTTAAAGCATAGAACAGGGGTGATTTTGTGATATTCGCAAAGTGCAATATATCTGTTTAGTTGCTCAAAATCTATATCAGGATTTTTTATTGCGGAAACAATTATTGCTTTTGAAACATTTGCGACTTTCGGGCGGGATATGAAATTTTTTCTCGGCAAAACTTTTGAAATAAAAGCCTGACTGTTATCGGGAGTAATTCCCTCTAATTCAACAAAATCGCCCACGATGACCGATTCAAACTTCTTCTTTAAAATATCTCGAAGTTTGCACTCAATCAGACCGACTTCGGTATCCGCATAATAAAAATCAGAAATAATTTTTACAACATGTCCTATCATATACTGATTTTACAATAAAACCGCACGAAATAACAGAAAAACATAATTCTTATTAAAATAATACTTTTTATTTTTGTTTCAGATATAATTAATATGTACAGTTATGAACATGTAAAAAAGAAAGAAAGAAAACGACCATGATTAATGAAGTCAAAAAAACCGAATTTGCCATTGGCGGCAAAACGGTCGTAATTGAAACAGGTAAGTATGCAAAATCTGCTGCTTCATCAGTTACGGTAAGATGTGGTGACACAATGTTATTTGTTCATGCGGCAGTAAGCCCTGAACCGAGAGTTGGTATAGACTTTTTCCCGCTCTTAATCGATTATGAAGAAAGAATGTCCGCTATCGGTAAAATCCCCGGCGGTTACAACAGAAGTGAAGGAAAAGCGTCAGATAAGGCTATCTTGGCATCAAGATTAATCGACAGACCTATCAGACCTTTGTTCCCTAAAGGATACAGAAACGATGTTCAAATCGTTGCACAATTGTTCTCTTCAGACCAAGAAAACCAACCTGATGTATTGGCTATCTTGGGTGCATCATCAGCATTAATGCTCGCAGGCGTTCCTTTTGAAGGACCTGTTGGTGCAGTCAGAGTCGGAAGAATTGACGGTCAGATGATTGCTAACCCGACATATTCTGAATGTGAAAAATCAGATATGAACATCGTTATCGCAGGTACAAAAGATTCAATCATCATGGTTGAAGCAGGTTGCGAATTCGTTTCAGAAGACGATATTATGGCAGCAGTTGAATTTGCACAAAAAGAAATCGCTGTTCAATGTGATGCTCAAATGGCTTTCGCAGCAGATTGCGGCATTGAAAGACATGAATTTGTTAACCCGAACGATACATCTGAAATCAAAAAAGTTCTCGAAGAAATGTGCTACGATGCAGTTTATGATGCATACCACAACTTCGACAGAGAATACAGAAAACAAAAACTTGAAGAAACAAAAACTAAGGCTCGTGAATACTTCGACAACCTTGACGATGAACACCCCATCAAGAAAATGATGAACGAAACAGGTATCGACTTCGTTGCAGAAGAATTCAAATATCTCGAAAAGAGAATTATGAGAGCAATGATTGTTAACGAAGGTGTCAGAGCAGACGGCAGACACGTTGAAGATGTACGTCCTATTTGGTGTGAAGTCGGTGTTCTTCCTAGAGCACACGGTTCAGCCGTATTTACAAGAGGACAAACTCAAATCTTGTCGGCAGTTACACTTGCAGGTCCCGGAATGGCTCAAGAACTTGACGGCGTTGACCCGCAAACAACTAAGCGATTTATGCACAAGTACATTTTCCCCGGATTTTCAGTCGGTGAAGTAAAACCGCTCAGAGGTCCCGGACGTCGTGAAGTCGGTCACGGAAACCTTGCAGAACGTGCAAATATCCCCGCACTTCCGTCAGAAGATGAATTTGGTTATACAATCAGGGTTACATCAGATGTATTGGAATCAAATGGTTCAACATCAATGGGTTCAACTTGCGGTACTTCAATGGCATTGATGAATGCAGGTGTTCCTGTAAAATGTATGATTGGCGGCGTTGCAATGGGTCTTATCAAAGAAGGAGATAACGACGTTGTCTTGACAGATATTCAAGGTATCGAAGACTTCCTCGGCGATATGGACTTCAAGGTAACAGGTAATGACGATGGTATTACCGCACTTCAAATGGATATGAAGATTAAAGGTATTTCAAATGCTACATTAAGACGTGCTTTGGAACAAGCAAAACGTGGCAGATTGCACATTATGGGTGAAATGAGAAAAGTTATCACTGAACCTGCAAAAGAAATGTCACCTTATGCACCTCGTATCTTCACGATGACAATCCCGACAGAAGATATCGGAACTGTTATCGGACCTGGCGGCAAAAATATCAGAAACATCATTGACGCTTCTGGTGCTGAAATCGACATTCAAGATGACGGCAAAGTTACTATCACTTCTAACGACAAAGAAGGTGCTGATATCGCAATTAAGATGATTAAACAAGCAACTTTCCGTCCTGAAGAAGGTATGGTAATCAAAGGCAAAGTTGTAAGAATTATCCCGATTGGTGCATTTGTTGAACTCGCACCCGGAAAAGACGGTATGATTCACATTTCACAAGTTTGCAAAGAACGTATCGAAAAAATCGAAGGTCACCTCAATATCGGCGACGAAGTAATCGTTAAGATTATCAAAATTGACGATAAAGGCAGAGTTAACCTTACTCTCAAAGGTGTTACCGAAGAAGATAAAGCAAAAGTTATGTAATTTTGCTTTGAAGAAAAACTTATCCCGTGTGTCTATTGACAGACGGGATATTTTTTTGAAAAAATAATTATATGAATTCAAAGAAATATATTTGTATATTTGGGGGCGGAGCAATCCGTGGCGTAGTTTATCCTGGGGCAGTAAAGGCACTTGAGGAACTCGAAATAGAAATTCCGACTTATGTCGGTTCCTCTGTCGGTGCAATTTTTGCGGCATTATGTTCCGTCGGATACAAGTCGTCTGATTTGAGTAAAATTCTTCATGAATTTAACGCATTTATGTTCAAAGACATAAATTTTTCTATCGGCGAATTTTCTTTGAGTAAGGGAGAAATTTTTGAAAATTGGTTGAGAGAAAAAATCGAAGCATCTTTTTATGGCGACAGTTATAAAAAAGGCGAAAACGAACCTGTGAAATTTTCTGATATTTCAAAGGATTTGTTTATTCTATCGACGGATATTAAGACAAACAGACGTTTTGTTTTTTCAAAATATTCGACGCCTGAATTTGAAGTTGCCAAGGCAATAAGAATTTCGTCAAGTTTTCCGGGGTTGATGAAGCCTGCCGAGATTGATGATAAAATTCTTGTTGACGGCGATTTGGCAAAGAGTTTGCCGCTTTGGAAAGGTATTAAAGAACTTGATGATTGCAGAATACTTGAGTTTCGACTTGAGGGAAATTGCATGAATTTGAAATCCGTTTTAGATTACATGAACACGGTTTACGGCTCTATGTCGTATTTTTGCTCGGAAAATTTGAGTGATATATTTGGTGAAAAAGAAAAATTTGATTATATTATAATCGACACAAAAGATGTTTTGCTTTTTGATTTTCAGATGAGTAATGATGAAAAAGACAAATTGGCTCAAATCGGTTACGATACGACGATTAAGTATTTTACAAAAACTTTGGTGGATAAAAAACGTCTGATTTTGCCGTTTTATGAAAACTCTCTTGATATTCTCAAAAATATTAAAGCGAAAATTCAGCAAAATAACATTAAAGAAATAAAAAATTTGATTATAAAATTTTCTTTGCAAAAAGATGATTTGATTAAAAATGCAGATATGATGCTAATTTCTGAGTCAAAAAATATCCTTTTTGAGTTGTCAAAAGATTTGGAAGAAAATTTCTTCGGTTTCTCAAATATAATTAAAAATCACAGGAATCATCTCGTTGATGTCGAAAATTTGATTAAGCGATATGAAGATAAAATTAAGGATTTTTCTGCCTATATCGGCGAATTTTCAGAAAATTTTGTTTAATATATAAATTTTTTTGTCGATTTTTTGCTTTCATGGTGAAATTTTTTCTATTTTAATATATGATAAAAATATGAATTGATTAGTCAGGAAAGTATTGCAAAAGGATATTCAAATGCAGGATTTGGCAAGCGATAAAACAGGTTTAATATTTAAAATAGTTGAGTCTTTGAACAAAATTTTAAGAGAGGATCAACAACAAAAACAACCTCTTTTCTTGTCAATTAACGAACAATTCCTGTTGAAATTGGTGACAGGAATAGTTAAAAACCCTAAAAAATCCTATGTAATCGGCATTGCAGGTGAATCTGCTTCAGGTAAAACAACACTTGTTCAAAACGCCGCAAAAGCACTTTTGAAAGACAAAAGACGTGATTTGTTCACGACAATTTCTTGTGATGACTATTATAAAGATGCCTCCGAAGAATTGAAAAGAGCAGGCAGTTATGAAAATCTTTTTATGACGGGATTTTCTTTTGATACTCCTGATGCTTTGGATTTGAAACTTATGAAATCTCATCTTGAAAGTTTGAAAAACGGTGTCGCAATTAAGTCACCCGAATATAATTTCGTAACTTGCGAAAGCAAACTTGATAAAGTCGAGAAAAATCCTGCTTTGATTATTTTGAATGAAGGTCTTTTCGTTTTGAATGACGATGTTGCAGACGTTGACGACATTAAAATTTACGTATTTACACCGTTTAGCATAATTCGTGACCGTTGGTATGCAAGAGCGGCAACCCGTGGTAAAACAGGCAATGCTGCCGATATGCAATTTGAAAACGTTAACCAGTCTGCTCAAATTTATATCAGACCGACTATGCAAACATCTGATATCGTTGTAAATGGCTTAACTACGGCAGAATATATCGAAGAAATTACGGAAAAAATTGTTGATGCAATTAACTCAATTTTGCATCTTAAAAATGACATTTCTAATAAAGGTTAAGTTATGATTTTGATAATCGGGTCTGAGGAAGAAACCCATTCTCGGCACATTTTCGATGCCCTTAAAAAGAGAAAAGAAGATGTTGAATATTGGGATACAAGAAAATTCCCCATAACTAACCGAATTAATTGGTATCCGACTGTCGGCAAAAACATTGGAAATTTCATTATCAATAACAAAAAAATTGATTTTTCCGATGTAAAATGCGTTTTTTGGAGATGGAATTACGGCTTTAACGTAAAATTAAAAAATTCCGAAAATCCACGTACTGATTCGATTTTAAACTATGAACTTACGGCAACTGCGGAAAGTTTGTATAACGCTTTGGATTGCAAGTGGGTAAATGGTCCCGCTGCCATAAATATGCATAAAACAAAGGCTTTTCAACTTTTTTCAATGGCTCAAATGGGCATAAGAGTTCCCAAAACGCTAATTTCAAATGATAAAGATGAAGTCAGAAAATTTGCGGAAGAAAATAATTGTGATTTGATTTTTAAACCTGTTCAAGGCGGCGGCTATACAAAGGTTTTAAGCCCAAATGACCTTTGCGACGAAAGATTAAAATGTCTAAATTCAGGTGCTGTTCAGTTTCAAGAAAGATTGGACGGCGTCGATATCAGAGTTTATGTTATAGGCGATAAATTTTTTGCATCAGAAATTCGTACAAACTCAATCGATTTCAGAATTGATGAAAATGCTGAAATTGTTCCTGTTTCCTTGCCCGAAAATATTAAAAATGATTGTCTTGCAATTATGGATAAATTCAAGTTGAAATTTGCTGGAATTGATATTAAAACAAAATCTAATGGCGAATATGTCTTTATTGAGGCAAATCCTGCTCCGATGTTTATTTACTTTGAAAAAAAATCCGGTTACCCGATTACGGATACCATTTGTGATTTCCTGATAAATAATTAAATAAAAAAAATATAAGGGCTAATTTTCATTAGCCCTTTTAATTATTTGTTAGATGTTTTCACCTGTTTCATTTAATGACTTTGTAAGGAGTTTTTTGTCATTACCGATTTTGTCTGTAAAGTCGATGAATGCTTCATTTTCTAACTCTGTAACTGTGTCATTTTGAGTGTTTCCACCTTCTTCGCCGATTGCCTTTGTCGTCATATTTCCGTCACTCGGAATGTTAGGAATTTTTGATGCTTCGCCACCTTCTTCGTTGAGAGCCTTTGTTGTGACATCTCCATCACCTGGAATGTTCGGTGTTGTTGTTGCTTCATCATTTTCCTTCGGAGGTGTAACTGTATCTTCAGGTTTTACAGTTTGTTTATTATTGTCCTTTGCAGGAACATAATCACCTAAAACGTTACCAGTGAGGGCTGCTACAATTTTTTCAACAGTTGCATCATTTGCTGTCATATTGAGTCTGTCGAGCAATTGAGCCATTGTCATGCCGTTTTCTTCAAGATATCTGTTGAGGAAATCGTTGTAGTTGTAGCCGTCGAGTTCTTCGCCAGTGAAGATTGTGTTATTAGAACCTGCTCTCAAGTTCAATTCGTAATCTTCGCCATAACCGAGGTTAGCAAGGTTGTCTTTACCGAAACTATTATATTTGTCGTTGCCTCTGCCACCAAGGAATGTATTGTGTTGACCGTATTCATTAATCGTGTCATCACCGTCCATACCGAATAACAAGTTGTTCTTTGAACCTTCGCTTGTTGTGATGGTATCTTCACCTGCTCCACCGATGTACATACCGTTTTTACCACCGATGAGGGCTGTGTTTTTGCCGTCACCACCGTAAATTAATGCACCGTCACTGGTTTCAGAAGTAACAAACATGTTTGTAGTATTTGAATCACCTTTGTAAACATTGTTTTTACCGTTATCAACAACGACGTTGTCATATTTACCGTCGATTTTCTGACCAGCATCACCCAACTTGAAGTTGTTGTTTGCAGCATCTTCTGAAGTGTTGATATAAAGCGAACCGTCGCCTTTTGTTGAATCCAATTTACTGTTTGAAGCATTCCATTGAACGTTGTAACTTTTCTTAGTTGAACTGTTAAAGTTTGCATTAACGTTTTCGCCGTAGAATTCATAGTTCGTAAGATTGCCGCTTACATTGTAGTTTAATTCTTTGTCTTGTCTTGTTTGACCGACTTGAACAACAGTTTGTGCATCAGATGTTTCACCAACCGAGAATGTACCTGAACCTGTTACATTGCCTGCACCTATGACATTAAATCCTTTTACGTTGTTCAATGTTACTCTGACTTGACCGTTATCACCTCTGACAACATTGAAACCTTCTTTTGTTGAAGGATGTGTTTTGAGTTGAGTATCAGCCTGATCGCCAACTTTAGGTGTGTCGATAGTGTTACCTTCTGTGTAACCTTCGTTATCCATTGTCTTGATTGCAAGTTCGATGAATTTTTCATAGTAAGCATCTGAATCTTGTTCCAAACCTTCCAATTGAGCATTGATTTCTTCAGTTGCCCAACCGGGTAACGTATCTTTCATAATTTGGAATGTATTATACGCCAATCTTGATTGAGCAGTCGTTCCGGAACCGTTAACAGCAGATTTTAACAAATCAGTGTCAACTTCTCTGATTTCATAACTGTTTACACCCCAACGAGCATTCGTCAATTCATTGAGTTGGAAGTTCAAACTGTCTTGCGAACCGTCTTTTTCTCCGCAGAATACGAAGTCATAGAAATTAACATTGTTATTCTTAATTTCCAATACATCATACGGTTTGCCACCTGACCAATCCATACCTAAATCTTCGGTAAGGGTTCTTTCGTCCATAATTTTATATGTACCTTTTTCAAGGTCAACGTTCGTGTATAAGTCGTAATTGCTGCTTTGGAAAAGTCTGTCGTCCGTTTTGCCAGCAGACCAAGCAGATGCTTGCCAATCAAGCAATGAGCCTTCATATTCTCTTGTACCTGTTATACTAAATTGAATAGAATCAAGAGATGATTCTCTGTCAACGCCCGTTAGGGACATTGCACTATACATATCTAATTTTCCGTCTGAACCGCCATATACGTTAGCAAGGGCATTTCTTCTTCTGTTCTGAACCTGCCATTCAGTACCTAAAACGCCGCTTTCACCCGATCCTATTGATGTCATAATTAGTACGCTCCTTATACTTACACATGATATGTGTACTATTTTACTCATGTATATAAACGTAATTTCGGGCAAAATCTTGAGTTTTTACCCGAAATTGTTACATAACTTAATGATTTTCTTAATAAATTTAAACAAATTGATTTTTATGTGTTTCGTTAAATTTTACAATCTGTTCAAGTTTGTATGCAAAGTTAAACATTTTTGCTTCTTCCAAAACAGGAGCAAGAATTTGAAGACCGATTGGCATACCTGATTTGTCAACGCCGACGGGTAAACTCATTGCGGGGATACCTGCCAAGTTTGCCGTAATTGTTGCAATATCGGTTAAGTACATTGAAAGCGGATCTTCTGTTTTTGAGCCGATTTCAAATGCCGTATCGGGGCAAGTCGGGCAAATCAATACATCGACTGATTTGAATGCTTTATCAAAGTCATTTTTAATCAATCTTCTGAGTTGTTGAGCCTTTTTGTAGTAGGCATCGTAGTAACCTGAACTCAATGCGTAAGTTCCGAGCATAATACGACGTTTTACTTCTTCTCCGAAGCCTTCTGCTCTTGTTTTGTTGTACATTTCAATCAACGTATCGGCTTTTTCCGTACGATAGCCGTATCTTACGCCGTCAAAACGTGCAAGGTTTGAACTTGCTTCTGCGGTTGCAACGATATAATAAACACCGATTGAATATTTAATTAAAGGAAGTGAAATCATTGAAATTTCAGCACCCAATTCTTTATATGCCGCAATTGATGCGTCGAGAGATTTTTTTACGTCGGGAGCCAAACCTTCGTCGTAAAGTTCTTTAATTACGCCGATTTTAAGACCTTTGATATCATTATTGATATTTGATGTCATATCGGGAACATCATAATTTAATGATGTTGAATCGTGTTCATCATAGCCTGCGATTGTTTGAGCAAGCAATGCACAATCTTCAACATTTCTTGCGAAAGGTCCGATTTGGTCTAATGAAGAACCGAATGCGATAAGACCGTATCTTGAAACACGACCGTAAGTCGGCTTCATACCTACAATACCGCAGAATGATGCGGGAAGTCTGATACTTCCGCCTGTGTCAGAGCCGAGAGCCAATGTTGAATGGTATGAAGAAACGGCAGCCGCTGAACCGCCTGAACTTCCTCCTGGGACTCTGTTCAAATCCCAAGGGTTGTGAACCTTTCTGAATGCTGAGTTTTCGTTACTTGAACCCATTGCAAATTCATCGAGGTTCGTTTTTCCGACAATCGGGATTAAATTTTCTTTAAGTTTCTTTGTAACTGTTGCATCGTAAGGTGATACAAAGTTTTCTAAAATTTTGCTTGATGCGGTTGTTTTAGAGCCTTTGAAGTTGATATTGTCCTTCAATGCAAGCGGAATACCTGCCAATTTCGGCAATTCTTCGCCTTTTTCGATTTTTTCGTCAACAGCTTTTGCAGTTTCATAAGCCTGCTCTTTTGTAAGTGAGTTGAAGTCGCCGATTTGAGCATCTTCACTTTCAATGTGTTTATACAATGCGTCCAAAATTTCGGTCGCTTTAACTTCTCTATTCAACAATGCCTTTCTTTGTTCCGAGGCACTTTGTTTAATCAATTCTTCGGTTGTCAATGTCTTATCCTCAAAATATTTTTACGAGTTGATTGTACCTCAAACAAGAAACTTTTTAAAGAATTGACATGCCGAATTTGTTAAAATATTATTAATTTTTTTGAAAATTCCATTTCTTAATGGATAATGTTATTATAAAATTTATTTATTTGTATAAAGGAGAGAAAAATGAGCAATCCTATTTTGAATTCGGCTTTTGAGCAAAGACCATACGAAATTCAATCTGCCCCGATGACGATTAACGGTACGTTGTCAAAGTTGGGCTTAATGGCTGTATTGATGGCTGTTGCAGGCGGTGCAACATGGTACCAATATGCACTCGGATATTTTGATAAAGTTAACGTTATCACGACAGTCGGTTTAATTGTCGGATTTGTTTTGGCAATGATTATTTGTTTTGCGAGAAAGGCTATGCCGATATTGGTGCCGATTTACGCTTTTGCTGAAGGTGCGGCACTTGCGGGCTTATCTTGTATGTTTGAGTCAATGTGTCCCGGAGTTGTTATCCAAGCGGTCGCTTTGACGTTCGTAACTTTTTTTGCAATGTTGTTTTTGTATGCGACAAGAGTTATTCAGGCAACTGAAAAGTTCAAAGGCACAATCATCACCGCAACTTTTGCCGTAATGATTTTCTACATTATTAATTTGGTTTTAAGTTTATTTCACATCAACATTCCGATGATGAGCATTTCAGACGGTTCTATGTTATCAATCGGCGTATCTATTGCAATCACTTTACTTGCGGCATTTAACCTCATTATTGATTTTGACTTCATTGAACAAGGTGCAAGAAACTTCTTCCCGAAAGAATACGAATGGTTCGGTGCATTCGGCTTGATGGTAACGTTGGTTTGGTTGTATATGGAAGTTTTGAGATTACTTTCAAAATTAAACAGCAGAAGATAATTTTTAAAATCGACATAAAAAGCGGGGCTTAAAAAGTCCCGTTTTTTTGTGCTATAAAACTATTCTTCTTCGTCTTCAAGGACACTCATTCCTGCAATTCGTGCGGTTGTCCAACAATTTTGCAGGTTAAATCCGCCCGTAAAACCGTCAACATTTATCATTTCTCCCGCAAAATACAGACCTTTTACCAATTTTGACTCCATTGTTTTCGGGTTAATTTCATTTGTGTCAACGCCGCCTGCTGTGACAATTCCCGCACCATTGACCTTATCTGTGACGTGAATTTTCAAAGAAGTCAGATTTTCCAAAATGATATTTTTTTCTTTTTTTGACATTTGTGCAATCTGCTTGGTCGGATCGATTTGATTATCAATCAAAATCATATCAAACAAACTTTTCGGGCAAAATTCGTTGAGAGAATTTCTGATGGAAGTTCTCGGATTATCCGCTTTGAAATTTTCGACGTAATTTTCAAGGAATTGAAGGCTTTGTTTTGCAACATTTATCTGCAATTCAAGCGGTTTTTCCTTTGAAAAATCATCATAAACGCAAATTGATGAAATTTTAAAAACTACAGGTCCTGAAATTGAATTTCTTGTGAAAAGCATGTCCCCTGCAATGTTGAGGAGTTTTTTGCCCTCAAAGAATACTTTAATCCAAACATCTTTGAGCGAAAGTCCAGAAAGTTCATAATATTGCTTCTCTGCAATTTCCAACGGGGCAAGTGTAAATCTCGGTGAAATAATTTTGTGACCGAATTTTCTTGCAAGTTTAAAGTTTTTTCCTCCTGATGCAAGAATGATTTTGTCAAACTCATAATCGCCGTTTTGTGTTGATAAAATAAACTTTTTACCGTTGTCGAAAATGTTATTTACACGTTCTTTTTTGAATTTTATCCCTAAAATATTTCCTCGTTGGAGTAAAATTTCGGCAGTTGTTTTTGCACTGTCCGATATCGGAAAAATCCTGTTATCGTTTTGAACATAAGATTTTATGCCTATTGCTTCAAAGTAATCGACAGTATCATTCATTCCAAATCTTGTCAAAGCGGACAACAAAAACTTTGACCCTCTCGGATAATAACCCGCAAAAGTCTTTACGTCTGTTTCAAAATATGAGAAATTACATCTTCCGCCGCCCGTCGGAAACAGTGTCGTTAAAGGTTCTTGCCAATCAAATACAACAACGTCCGAATTATAAAAATCACGGACTGATAGTGCGGCAAAAACTCCTGCCGGTCCTGCACCGACAATTCCGACGCTGCTCATTAGAGTTCGTCAAACCTTGTGCCGAACAAAACGATATCTTCAGGATTTTCAATCGCTTCGTGCAATTCAAGAAGTGATTTCTTGAGTTTCGGGTGAACGTAATCAGGCACCAATTCAAGCAAAGGAACGAGTGCAAATGCACGTTCGTGAAGGTGTTTGTGAGGAATTGTCAATTCATCATCTTCATAAATCAAATCATCATAGAGCAAGATATCGATATCGATGGTTCTCGATGACCAATGACGTTCAGTTGAACGTACACGTCCCAATTTCTTTTCTGTGTCCAAACACAATTGCAAAAGTTCTTTAGGTTCCAAACTTGTTTTTACTTCCAAAACAGCATTCAAAAACCAACATTGGTCAGGGTTTCCCCAAGGTTCTGTTTCATACAAAGCAGAACTTCTGACGATGGTAACTTTTCCCGATTCAACGAGCATTTTTCTTGCCATTTGAACATAACCGACTCTGTCGCCGATATTTGAACCTAAACATAAATATGCAATTGCCATATCTTACTCCTTTTGTTTTTATATCGTATTATATTAATTTTACTTTTGCAAGTAAATTTTTAATTATGTTTTGATTTATGTTAAAATATAGGTAGGAAGTTTTATGGCGAACATAACGGTATATCAATTTGATAATTTTAGCGAAAAATACATAGGCGTTTTTGCAGGTGTTTACAATGACTTTCGCCAAAAAGCAGTTTCGGATTATAACTTTGAACTTGAGCCTTTGGTTTATGAGGATTTTGTAAAGTCAGTTAACGAAGGTTTAATTAAGTGTATTATTCTGTTTGAACAGGACGTTCCGACGGGCTTTTTGACATATACGACTGTTATTTCATATTCTTTGGAACTCAATATTATTCACGTTTTGGGCGATGATAATTCTATGCAAAAACGCTGTTTGCTTTTGCAAAAATTTCTTGAAGAAAATGCTGAATTATTGCCGCAAAAGGTTGTGACTTATGCAGTTTTGGGCAAGCAAGACGAAATTACGGACGAACTTCCTAAATTCGGTTTTACAATAGTTAATCAGTCCGTTATGAAATTTGATTTTCAAAATGCGGGTTCAACGCTCAGCCAAACTCCGCTTCCTCGCTTAAAGAACGGTTTTAGACTCACGACTTGGAATGACAGGTATTTTAGTCAAATTGTCGATATTATTCACAATTCTTTTAAAACTTCAAACGATGCAAGATTTGACCCGAGATTTTTGTCCGTAAACGGTTGTCAGGACATTGTTTTCAAAATTGTCGGCGGAATTTACGGTGAGTTTTTAAATGATGAAACAAAAATTTTGCTTTATAAGGAAAAACCTGTCGGCATCTGCTTTGCAAACCTTACAAACTCTTCGATTGCCAATGTTCCTTTGGTTGCGGTTAAAGAAAATCTCAGAGGAAAAGCACTCGGCATATATCTTTTGAAGTCCGTTGTCACTGATGTTTGGAACTCCGTTTTGAACGGAAAACGAGTTCTCTCAGAACTTAACGCAACCTGCGACAGCAGTTACGCTCCCGCTTACAAAATGTATCAGGCGGTCGGATTTAATGAAGAATATTCTTACAAACAGGCATTTAGGCAATAAAAAAGGAATGAAATTAATCATTCCTTTTTTGTTTATTTGTTTAAATTATTTTGTTTCTCCGGGAGGTAAATCGCCGTTTACGACTGCCGCTTCGTCACAATCGAGGTTAAATTCCTTGCAAAGTGTTTTTATTGCTAGTTTTTCGTTTCCTCTTTCAACCAAGCAACTGATTTTGATTTCTGATGTTGCAATCATTTTGATGTTAATGCCGACATCTGCCAATGCACGGAACATTGCTGCTGCAATACCCGGTCTGTCAACCATGCCTGCACCTACGATTGAAACTTTTGCAATATCTTCATCAACGTAAACTTCACCTGATTCGTCCAATTCAGGGAGCAAACTTTCGCAAACTTTCAAAGTTTGAGCCTTGTCGTCTTTGTTTACCGTGAAAGCGATATCGTTTGAACCCGAGGTTCTTCCGAAAGATTGAATAATCATATCAACGCTTATGTTATTTTCGGCAAGTTTACCGAAGAGTAAAGCCGCATTGCCGGGGGCATCTTTTACGTGAGTCAAAAGAATTCTGACTTGCGAAGTATCTGCTGCCGTGCCTGCGACGGGTTTATAAATTTCCATTTCATCGACTCCTAATATTAATGTTCCCATGTCTTCCAATTTGAAAGAACTTCTGACCCTCATCAAAACATTGCATTGTTTTGCGGTTTCAACCGAGCGAGGGTGCAATACATTTGCACCGACTCTTGCCAATTCAAGCATTTCTTCGTAAGAAATTTGATCCAATTTTTGAACAGTCGGAACAATTCTCGGGTCGGCGGTGTAAATTCCGTCAACGTCAGTGTAAATGTCGCATCTGTCTGCATTTAATGCAGCAGCAATCGCAACTGCGGAAGTGTCGCTTCCGCCTCTGCCCAATGTTGTAATTTCTCCGTCGGGAGTGATTCCTTGGAAACCTGCGATTACAACAATTCTGCCTTTTTCAAGGTTTTTTGTAATTTTTTCTGTTTTAACGTCCAAAATCCTTGCCATGCCGTGTACCGATTCGGTAATTATACCGACTTGCGTAGCATTCATACTAATCGCTTTGCCGCCTTCGGCTTGTATTGCCATGGACAAAAGTGCGATGGAAACCTGTTCGCCTGTTGAGAGAAGCATATCCATTTCTCTCGCTGACGGGTTTTGTGTAACTTCTTTTGCAAGACTTACCAAATAATCAGTTGTGTGTCCCATTGCCGAAACAACGACTACAACTTGATTTCCGTTCTTTTGTTCTTTGAGTGCGGCTTTCGCAACATTGTGGATTTTTTGAGGATCGGCGACTGATGTTCCGCCGAATTTTTGTACTATAATACCCACTGTTATTCGTCCTTAATTGTCTTTAGTGATTCTGTCAATCGATGAAGTAAATCGTCCATCTTAAATTCTGTCGAATATTTATCCGTTAAACGATTACAAAATTCGATTGCTTTGTTTATATTGTATTGCGTAGGTGATTGTTGGGCAATATTGTCATAAGAAATTGTGCCGATGTACAAGAAATCTCTTGTATCATGAAGTTCTTGCGGCAATGATTGCAACACTCCTATCGCTTCTTTAGGTTTGTTTATAGAATTTAAAACTTCTGCTTTTGTAAACACTGCTTCATAATATTTCGGGTCAATCGTCAAAAGTTTATCCAATTTTTCGATTGCGTCGTAATACATTTCTGATTTTACCAAAACTCTTGCATAGAGTGCAATTACATCAAATGCGTCAGGTGCTTTTTTATATGCTGCACGGATTTTTCTGAGTGCTTCTTTTGTATTTCCTTTCAAAATCAAAAGGTTTGTATATCCCGTATATGCCTCGATTAAGTCGGGATTGTAGTCGATAGCCTTAATATAATAAGATTCGCTCGCTGTAAAATCTTCCAAATAATAATAACATTTTGCAATTTTATTATATAAATGTGTGTGCTTTCTGGAAACTTTAATTCCGTTCATATAATAGTTGATTGCACCTTTGTAATCGCCTTTTCGGTATAAAATATCGCCGATTTTTTCGTGTGCAACCGCATTGTTGTTGTTTTTCTCAACAATTTTTATATACAATTGTAAAGCAGGCGTCGAATTGCCCTCTTTGATGTAGTTTTCAGCAAGATAAAAAAGATTGTACTCATCTTCACGATTGAGTTCAAAGGCTTGCAAGAATTTTTCTTTCGCCTCTGCATAACGACCGAAAATCTGAAGCGATATACCCCAATATGTATAGTATTGTGCGTTTGTTTCCTGACCTTTTTCGTTTGCGGAAAAACAGGAAATACACTCAGCCTCTTTGCCGATTTTGGCAAGTGCAACCCCTTTAATCATCATACAATCCGAATAATTCGGTCTGAGTTCGAGTGCTTTTTCAACCAATTCCAAGCATTCTTGAGGTTTTTCGAGTCTGAATTTGCAAACTGCAAGATAAAAATAAGTTACTGGGTTTCCACTCTCAACTTTTAAAGCCTTTTCAAGCGTTTCTTCTGCATCTTCAAATTTGCCCAATTCGCAATAAATTAAGCCCATATAATGCAATGCTTCAAAATTATTTTCCTGAATTTTCAAAGCCGCTTTATAAATTTCTAATGCCTTGTAACGTTTGCCTTTTTGAGCAAGTGCAGTTGCGTAATTTGTGTGAATTTGCGGATTATTCGGTCCTGATTTGCATGCTTTTTTGTAATAATTTTCCCCTTCTCTGAATTCATCTTGGAGAATATAACATGCTGCAGCAAGTGAATACGCCGTACTGTTGCCTTTTTCTAGTCTTATAACTTTATCGAAACGGGCGATTGCCTCGGGATAAAGACCTTTTTTCATATAAACACGACCGAGATTCATTTGAACAATCGGAGCATGCGGCTGTAACATTGCCGATGTTTCAAGTTTATCGATTGCCTCGTCAAGATTTTCGTCCAAAGAAAGGTTAACGCCCCAATTAACATAGGCAAGATAAGGAATTTGTCCCGTGCCTTCTGTTTTCTTAGAATAATCCGTCAGGGTGCTGTCAAATAATTTAATCTTTTCTTTCAGCGACTTGAGAAAATCTTTCATTCCGTTCTCCGTTGTTTCTTTTAGTCGTAACGCAATCAGTTATAATTAATATATCATATAAAGGTTCAAATACACAATTTCTATACATTTTGTAAATAATTTAATTTTTTAAAAATTTCTGTTGATTTTGCAGATTTGTTATGCTTAAATTTAGGTACTGGCGATATGTTATCCTCAAAATGTATCGTTGCGGCAATGGCGGAATCCCGCCGTGGGGTCGAAATGGTCAAGTATTTCTCCCCAAGTTGTTACAGTAAAACAAGGAGAACCTTTAAATGGTTAAAATTAAACTTAAAAGAATGGGCTACAAAAGAAACCCTTTGTATAGAATTATTGTTATCAATGCAACTACAAAGCGTGACGGTGCAGCAATTCAACAATTAGGTCATTACAACCCGAAAACTAAAGAAATGAAACTTGACAAAGCGGCAGCACTCGATTGGATTTCAAAAGGTGCTCAACCGACTGATACAGTTAAGTATCTCATCAACAATGCTAACGAAGACGGTACTTTGAACTACAAAAAATCAACAGTTGAAAAATTGTCTAAAAAAGCATTGGCTAAGAAGGCTGAAGAAGAAGCAGCAGCAAAAGCGGCAGCGGCTGAATCATCCGAAGAAAAAGCAGAATAGTTTTTGGACTGAATTTTATGTGCCGCTTTCTCGTAAAGCGGCATTTTTAATAGGTATCTATGAAAAAAATCTTTGTTATTATTCCCGATGAACTGCCCTATTCTCTTTGTGCAAAAAGTTTTGCCAAAGGCTTTAAACATGCTGGTCTTTATATGGAAAAATCTGTTTCTTCCGAATTAGAAAACAATGATTTATTGAATTTTAAACCAGATTTTGTTCTCTGTTTCGATTTTACAGAATTAAGAGAGGGCTTGCTTGATGCGGTTTTTGAAATAAATCCGAATTGTATTTTTATTTTTGATATTTTAACAGCAATCAATCCGAAAACTCAAAAGAAAGACATCGCTTTTCTCAACAATTTTCAAAGCAAAAAGTTGGTTATAACCGCCGACAAGTCTAATTTGTCCGTGTTTGAAGATTCCGTTTATCTTCCTTGCGGTGTGAACATCAAAAAGTACAAAATGCCTTATGAAAAGTACAATCAGGGCATTTCGATTTTCTCAAATCCCGATGATATCAACAATCTTAAAATCATTACGGATTTGATTGCTCATTTCGGGAAAATTTCTCTGTTTGCGGATGAATTTGATTATTTGCACAGTTTGGAAAATGAGTTGTGGGAAGAAATTGACAATCCCGAGATTAAAGAAAATTACCGTAAATCCTACTGTGGCGATGTTTCGAGCGAAAAAGAAAGAGCCAAAGCAATGTCAACGAGTTTTGTGAATGTCATTCCTTCTTCTCATACCCCGCAAGGCGTTGATTTTACTGTCTTTGAAGTTATGGCATCGTCTGCGTTTGCAATTTGCGAGGAAACTCCCGAAGTTAAGCGGTTATTTGATGTAGGCAGGGAAATTGAAACTTATAAATATTCAAGAGAATTGATTGATAAAATCGAATTTTATCTTGAGCATCCGTCATTTGCGAGAACAATTGCCGATAACGCAAGAATGGCGGCTGTAAACAACCATTCCATACAAATCAGAGTCAGGAAAATTTTTGATATAATAAATGAAAAATTCAAAAAATAATTAGGAGTAATTATGAATAAAATTCTCGTAATTGATGATGATGAATCAGTTAACGAACTCGTAAAAATAAATTTGGAACTTGCTGGATATGAAGTTTTTTCAGCAACTGATGGGGTTAAAGGGTTTGCGATTGCAAAACAGGAAAAGCCCGATTTGATTGTGCTTGATGTTATGATGCCTGATGTTGACGGCTATACCGTTGCAAAAAGAATTCGAGAAAATGAAGAAATAAAAGACACTCCGATTATTATGTTGACCGCTCTCGGCATGCTCCAAGATAAGGCGAAAGGCTTTGATATCGGAGTTGACGATTATCTTGTAAAACCGTTTGAAATCGATGAACTCAAGATGAGAGTCCGTGCTTTGCTCAAACGTTCCGATAAAATGCCAAAGTCCGCAACTACCCGTGAAATCTTGCAAATGGGCGATATTACTCTTATCCCCGAAACTTATTCGGTTGAAATTAACGGAAAATTTGCAAAAGTTACCCCGATTGAGTTTGATATTATAAATTTGCTCATGCAAAATTACGGAAACATGGTTTCCGGTGCAAAAATTTTGACCGACATTTGGGGCTATAACCCCGATGACGACGTTGAAACAATCCGTGTCCATATCCGCCATATCAGAACTAAATTAGATAAAATTTCGGGCGATAAACAATACATTGAAACTATATACGGCGGAGGTTACAGGCTTATTCCCGAAGGTATCGAAAAAAAGAAAAAGTAATAATTGAAAAAATTCTTATTTATTAATCGTTTTGGCTTTCGGGCATGCTCGAAAGCCTTTATTAATTAGTCTTATCAAGAATATTTAGTTTTATTTAATTTGTAAATTTTTTTGTAAAGTTCAAAATCGAGTTATAATTGCGTTTCAAAACTTGACAAGATTTGAAACTGTCTGAGGGGGTATATTACAGGGTGCTGAAGTTTGAAATGTACGTCACGCAAGTGAAATCGCCAATTGTAAAAAATGTTGCGAAATTGTAAAAATTTGCAAAATCTCGGAAACTCATTGAGAGTCCTTGAAAGCGTTATTTGTGACAAAAGACTCGATAAATCCGTCCTTTAATATTGAGTGTCACTTGTACTATAATTTGATAAATACCGATAAGATGTAAGTGTTTTAGGCATGCTCTCGGTTTGATTTATGTAATTGGGAAATATTCCGTCAGAGGAATATAAGGAGAATTGAATGCAAAGTTCTGCAATGAATAATAGTAATTTTAACGAAAATAAACAACAAAATGATGTTTTGGCTAATGCCGTCAAAAAGATGGCTAATCCCTCGGATTTTACGCCTCAACTCCTTTTGGATATGCAAATATTAAATGAAAACAAAATTTGTATCGTTAAAAAAGACGGTACGCACGAAAAATTCAACATTCAAAAGATTATTAATGCCATTTCAAAATCTGCTGAAAGAATGTTGATTAAATTCAACGAAAATCAATTAAGACAAATTTGCAACATCGTAAAAGAACAAATTTTGCTCTTGAATAAAAACGATATTGATATTAAAGAAATCCATTTTATAGTTGAAACTGCACTTGATGCGGTAAGTCCGAAAGTTGCACAAAGTTACAGAAATTACAGAAACTATAAAACTGAATTTGTCCACATGTTGGATAAAGTTTACAGAGAAAGCCAAAAAATTATGTACATCGGCGACAAGGAAAACTCAAATGCTGACTCTGCTTTGGTTTCAACAAAACGTTCTTTGATTTTCAATCAATTGAATAAAGAACTTTATAAACAATTTTTCCTTAATGTTGACGAACTTCAAGCAATTCGTGACGGTTACATTTATATTCACGATATGTCAGCAAGACGTGACACGATGAACTGCTGTTTGTTCAATGTTGGTGAGGTTTTAAAAGGTGGCTTTGAAATGGGCAACCTTTGGTATAATGAACCGAAATCATTGGACGTTGCATTCGACGTAATCGGTGATATTGTTATGGCAGCTGCAAGCCAACAATACGGCGGTTTTACTGTTCCTGAAGTTGATAAACTTCTTGCTCCTTATGCACAAAGAACCTTTGACAGACAGTTGGAACGTTACGCTTGCATGGGTTTGTCGCTTGAAAAGGCAAGAGAAGAAGCAGTCAAAGATGTTCAAAACGACTTTGAACAAGGTTTCCAAGGTTGGGAATACAAATTTAACACGGTTGCATCATCAAGAGGTGACTATCCGTTTATCACAATGACAATGGGCTTAGGCACAAGCGAATTTGAAAAAATGGCATCAATTACAATGCTCAGAATTCGTGAAAAAGGTCAAGGCAAAAAGAATAACAAAAAACCTGTTCTTTTCCCGAAAGTTGTCTTCTTGTATGATGAAGAACTCCACGGAGAAGGCAAACCGCTTTATGACGTTTATAAAGCAGGCGTTGAATGTTCAAAAAGAGCAATGTACCCTGATTGGTTGTCTTTGACAGGGGAGGGTTATGTTGCATCGATTTATAAAAAATATAAGAAAGTTATCTCACCGATGGGTTGCAGAGCGTTCTTGTCACCTTGGTTTGAACGTGGCGGAATGAAACCTGCAGATGAAAATGATGAACCTGTATTTGTCGGAAGATTTAACATCGGTGCTGTAAGTTTGCACTTGCCTATGATTTTGGCGAAAGCAAGAAAAGAAAGCAAAGATTTTTATGAAGTTCTTGATTACTATATGGAATTAATCAGAAAAATCCACATCAGAACTTATGAATATCTCGGAGAAATGAGAGCGTCTGTTAACCCGCTTGCTTATTGTGAAGGCGGATTTTACGGCGGACACTTGAAACCGCATGATAAAATTAAACCGATTTTGAAATCGGCAACTGCATCGTTCGGTATCACGGCATTGAACGAACTTCAAGAACTTTATAACGGAAAATCGCTCGTTGAAGATGGTCAATTTGCAATTGAAGTAATGGAATACATCAATAAGAAAATCAATGAGTATAAGGAAGAAGACGGTAATTTGTACGCAATTTACGGTACTCCTGCCGAAAGACTTTGCGGTTTACAAGTTGAACAATTTAGAAACAAATACGGTATCCAAGAAAAAGTTTCTGACAGAGGATATGTTTCAAACTCATTCCACTGCCACGTAACTGAACACGTTACACCTATCCAAAAACAAGATCTTGAAAAGAGATTTTGGGATTTGTTTAACGGCGGAAAAATCCAATATGTAAAATATCCTATTTCTTATAATACGGAAGCGATTGAAACGCTTATCCACAGAGCAATGGACAAAGGTTTCTATGAAGGGGTAAACCTTTCATTGGCATATTGCGATGATTGCGGACACCAAGAATTATCTATGGACGTATGTCCTAAGTGCGGAAGCAAAAACCTCACTAAAATCGACAGAATGAACGGTTATCTTTCATACTCTAGAGTTAACGGCGACACTCGTCTTAACGAAGCTAAAATGGAAGAAATCAAAGACAGAGTAAGCATGTAATGAATTACCATAATATAACAAAAGAGGACATGCTAAATGGCGACGGTTTAAGGGTAGTATTGTGGGTGTCAGGTTGCACCCACCAATGCCCAGAGTGCCAAAATCCGATAACTTGGGATTTGGCAGGCGGTTTGCCGTTTGATGAAGATGCGGAAAATGAACTTTTTGACGCATTGAAGCCCTCTTATGTTTCGGGAATTACTTTCAGTGGTGGCGACCCTTTGCACCCGTTTAATCAAAGCGAAATTACAAGGCTTGCGAAGAAGTTTAAAGAACTTGAACCTGAAAAAACGGCTTGGCTTTATACCGGTTTTTCTTGGGAAAATATCAAAGATTTAGACATTATGAAGTACATTGACGTCTTGGTTGACGGTGAATTTGTTGCAGACTTGAAAGATAATAATCTTCATTGGAAAGGCAGTGCCAATCAACGGGTTATCGACGTTCAAAAATCTTTGGAACAAGATGAGGTCGTTCTTCACGAGATGTAAAGCCTTGAAAACTTGACAAATCATGTCGCTCTATATTTGGTCATAATAACATAAATTTTAGGAAAAATTTGACTTAAAAACTTTCAATCTTTGAGTTGGAAGTTTTTTGCATTGTAAATTCTGAATAATGTGCTTAACTCATTGCTTTTCAAAGAGTTTTTCACCTAAAATTGAGTCAAAAGATAATAAAAAGATGCACCTCGCTGATTTTGGGGTGCTTTTTTAATATGATGGAGGATTATTTTTTAGGGGAATTATAAACACAAAATGTTCGTTTTTTCTAAACTTCTTTTAAATTTCCGACTTGAAAAACTCCACGTCCGTATTTTGATTCGATTTTGTCCCAAATTTGTGAAATTTTTTCAAATTTTCCGTTATCGTCAAAGAAACTCAACTGCTTAACATCACTGTCTTTCAGCCCGCCGACATAAACGCCCGAGGAGCGATAAAGGTTGAATTTTGAATAAATTTGTTCAAATAATTCAATCGCCTTTTTGTTCAACAAATATTCTGCGTTGGTCGGATTTTCAATAATATCCGTGACAGAAACAATCCGAAAATCTTTCGTTCTTAGCATAACCGTCAATTCTGTCGTAAAAAGGTTGTATTTTCTCATTTTTCGGCAAGCATTATGCAAATGCTCCAATATCGAATTTTTCAAAAATTCTTTCTCGTTCGTAACGGTTTTAAATGACGAAGTTCGCTGAATGGATTTTGGCTTTTGTTCTTCCGAACAAACAGGGGAAACATTTTCTCCCTCAATGCCCAATTTCAATTCCAATCCTCGTTTGCCCATATAATTTGAGAAAAATTCTTTGTCTTTTCTCAAAATATCTCCTGCCGTGTAAATTCCGTGGCTTTTTAAAAGTGAAACAGTATTCTTTCCGACACCCCAAATTTTTTCAATCGGATATTCTTCGACTTCCGCCCCGATTGATTTTTTGGGAAGATAATAATGGAATGTACCTTTTTTCGCCTTGTCAGTTGCAACTTTGCAAAGAATTTTAGAATTGGCAACCCCGACAGACACGGGAACTCCGACCTCGTCTAATATTTTTTTATGTAAATATTCCGCAAGTTCTTCATATCCGTTAAGCCTGTAAAGTTTGTATAAATCAGTCACGTCGATAAATGCCTCATCAATTGAGCAAACTTCGACATCGGGTGCAAAATTATTCAGCACTCCTCTGACTCGCTTTGAAATTGCATGATAAGTTTTCATATCTCCTGACAGATAAATTGCATTCGGAAAATCCTGTTTAGCCATAAAAAGAGGCATTCCCATTCTTATACCAAGTTGTTTTGCCTCTTGTGAGCGGGACACAACGCAGCCGTCACAGTTGCTAAGCACGCAAACCGCCTTGCCTTTGAGTGACGGATTTTTTAAAATTTCGCACGAAACGAAAAAATTATTGCAATCCGCTAACGCTAAAATTCTTTCAGTCTTTCCCATTTCTAAACTTTCCTTATTACGCCGTTTATGACCCCGAAAATTTCCAATTTTTCTTTCGGATACAAATTCGGGTAATTTTTATTGGCAGGCTCAAGCCAAATTTTGCCGTTTTTGTTTCGATAAGTTTTCAATGTAAAACCATCGTCAATATAAGCAAGTACAATGTCGCCGCTTCGACACTCGCAGGTCTTTCTGACGACAACCATATCTCCCTCAAAAATCCCCAAATCAATCATTGAATCTCCGACAACCGTGAACAAAAAAGTTGACGGACTGTTGATTTTGAATTGTTCATCAAGAGATACCCTTTTTTCAACATAATCCTCTCCCGCAGAAGCAAATCCCGCCCTGACATGCGACATCATTAACTTTGCTCCGAAAAACTCTTTGTTTATCCGAAAACGCTTATTTTCTTCCACGATAAGATTTTCTTCTTTGAATTTATTAAAATACTGCCAGATAGAATTTTTATGTTTAAAACCAAATTCTTCCGCCAAAACTTCAAAACTCGGCAAAATGTCCTGTCCATAGGCAGATTTTAATTTTTCAAAAAATTCCTGTTGTTTTTGAGTAAGCATAATTTAATTATAGACAACCGTCTATAACTTGTCAATAGTAAATTTATTTTTTTTAAATCGGTATTTGTTGACCAACTGTTTACATTATGCTAATTTATAATAATAAAAGGAGATTGATTGTATGAAAAAAGTTTTATTGTCGATAGGAGCAATGATAGTTTTATTGCAATTCTCAAATGCGGCACAAGCATCGCAGGGAAAATATATACTTCAGGACAAACCTGTTACATTTTTCACGACAAACTCGATAGATAATTCAACAGTTGAAGATAAAAAAGAAGTTCAAGAGGTTAAATCAACTCCTGAAACCAACGTACAGGAAGAAAATGTAATTAAAGAAACTCCTGTTGTGAAAAAAGAAACTCCCGCCAAAACGGAAGAGGATAATGTAAAAAATATTCAACAAAAACAACCGCTTGTAGAAGAAAAGCCTGTTGTAGAGGAAGAAAATCAACCTGCCGTTGAAGAAAAGACGGAAGAGCCGACAGGTGAAGAGAAACAACCTGTTGAAGAGGAACAAAAAGTAATTGACGAAAATCAACAATCAGAAATTGACCAAACTCAAGAACCTGATAATGCGGATGAACAAGAAATTTCAAGCGATGAAACACAAGTTGATAAAAATTTTGTAATTTTAAAAGATGTAAAATTGAAAGATATTGTTCAAGAAAAGGTTGAGCCTGCAACTCCTGAAGTTGTTGCAAAGTTCAAAACCGTTTTCGACAAAAACCTTGATAATGCCGCTGTAATTGTTGATAATTCAGACATTATCTCTTTAAAAGGTTTGTTTATGATGTATAAATCAATTTTCGGCGAAAGTGAACAAGCCAAGAAATACGAAGAAACTGTTTCTGAACTTGAAACAACACCTAACAGTCCCGAAAAAGCAGCAAGTATTTTGCAATTGAAAAAGGTGATTATTTTCGACGATTTATGTCCTAAAATGGAAAATTTTGACTTTGCATCACTTTCTCAAGAGAGAAAATATATGTGGGGACAAGGTACTTACATTCTTCAAATCGGTCAAAACAGAACAGAAAATGTTGCGATTGACATTGCTCCGTATTATCAATTGATTGCAAACGGAAAAATCAATCCGAAAGATGTTAAATCCCAGTTGGAAAAAGCGAGTGCTTTAACATTGAGAATTAAAGATATCTTGGAAATTCAGGGTGCGGCTGTCGGTCTTGCGTCCAGAATTAACGAGGAAAATCAGATTAAAGTTACAATTCCTGAAAACGAAATGGCTCGTCAATACAAAGTAGGTTTGATTGTACCTTATCAAGACCAATTGTGGGAAATTCATGAGGCAGGTACAACTTATGAAAACAATGTTATTTCTCATCTCGGTGATTTAGTTGTTCAACCGCAAGAAAATTCTGAAGAAAACAGTAAATTTGTAGCAATTAAAGCGACATTGCTTTCTATCCAAAAATCGCTCGAGAGTGATCCTGCTTTCAAACTTAATGCCGATCAAAAAGAAATGATTAAGGCATTGCCGATTGATACAACGATTTTATCAAATATGTATTTGAAGTTTTCAAAAGAAGCAAACAAATTCAAAAGTAAAATTTCAAGAGATAAATTGTTGAAAAATACGGTCATTATGGAATATGACACAATCCAAAATCTTATGAAAGATGCAACAATTCAAGAGCAGTATCTCAAAGATATCAATGCTATTTCTAAGAAAATTCAACAAATGATTAAATAATTAAAAGGACCTCGAAAGAGGTCTTTTTTTTTGCTCGTAAAAATAAAAATTTCTTTATGTAAAATTAATATCTAAAAATTATTTGTTATTGTATAATTTACTAATAGACATTACACAGGAGATTTTGGCATGTGCGGTATAGTTGGATATATTGGTAAGAGAAATGTTGTTGATGTATTAATCAAAGGGCTTGAAACTCTTGAATATCGTGGATATGACTCGGCAGGTATTGCTGTTAATTCGGATAGTGAAATTAAAGTTTACAAGAAAATCGGCAAATTGATTAATTTGAAAAATTTGCTTGAAGAAAAGAAAAATGAATTAACAAATGTGACAATGGGTATCGGACACATTCGTTGGGCAACTCACGGCGGTGCAACTGATATTAATGCTCATCCGCACACTTGTACTTGCGGAAAATTGGTCGTTGTTCACAACGGTATTATTGAAAACTTCAAGGAACTCAAAGAAGAATTAATCAAAAAAGGTTGCGTATTCCGTTCTCAAACCGATACTGAAACTATCGCTCACCTTTTTGCTCACGAATACGGCAAAACTCACGACTTGACTCTCGCAGTTAAAAAAGGTTTGGATAAAATCAAAGGTGCTTATGCAATTTGCGTTATGCACAAGGACGAACCCGATAAAATTATTGCATCAAGAAAGAATGCACCGCTCGTAATCGGTGTCGGCGAAGGCGAAAACTTTATCGGAAGTGACATTCCCGCTTTTATTCAATACACAAAAAAAGCAATTTACCTTGAAGATGGCGAAATTGCTATCGTTAAAGAAAATTCACTCGAATTTTTTGACTCCGAATTAAACAAAATCGAAAAGAAAATCGAGCAACTTCCTTGGGAACCTGTTGCTCTAAGTAAATTGGGCTTCAAGCACTTTATGCTCAAAGAAATTCACGAACAACCCGATGTTATCAGAAACGTTTTGAACGGCAAATTGTTTGATATTGACGAACCGATTGTTCTTGATGAGGTCAAAATCGATAAAGAACAACTCAAGGAACTTAACAGAATTGAGGTAATTGCCTGCGGTACTTCGTTGCACGCTGCAATGGTCGGTAAGTTTTTGATTGAAGATTTTACGGGAATTGCAGTCGATGTTGAGGCTTCAAGTGAGTATATTTACCGTAAAACCGTTACGAACGACAAAACACTTGTTATCGGTGTTTCTCAATCGGGCGAAACGGCCGATACCATTACAGCAATCAGACAGGCAAAGGATAAAGATGCACACGTCTTGATTATCACGAACCGTCCTGACTCAAGCATGGCTCGTTATGCAGACAGTTTGATTTCTGTCAGTGCAGGTATTGAAATTTCTGTTGCCGCAACAAAATCTTATACGGCTCAAGTCCTTTCGTTCTATCTTTTAGCTATTAAACTTGCTGAAATTAAGGGTACTTTGTCCTCTGAATATTTGAAAAATCTTAAACACGAATTAATACAAATTCCTGTTAAATTGGAAGAAATTTTGAATAATAAAGAACAAATCCAAAAGGTTGCCCAAAAGTTTGCAAACTTCAGAAACTTTATTTTTATCGCAAGAGGAATTAACTTGCCAACAGCGTTGGAAGGTGCCTTGAAACTCAAAGAAATCAGTTATATCAACGCAACAGGCTATTCTGCAGGCGAACTTAAACACGGTCCGATTGCAATGCTTGATGAAACTATGCCTGTTTTGTCGATTATGATTCCGGGCGGAGTTACTTATGATAAAATTTTGTCCAACAGTGAAGAGGCAAAAGCAAGAAACGCAAGACTTATTGCGTTAACATCATCAAAAGATGAAAATCTTAAAGATATTTTCGAGGATATTATAACAATTCCCGAAATCCCCGAAATGCTTTCCCCGATTGTTGCAAACGTTCCCTGCCAACTTCTTGCATATTATATTGCAGAATTTTTGGGCAAAGACGTTGACCAACCGAGAAACCTCGCAAAGTCCGTTACCGTTGAGTAAGGCTTGAGATGATATCTACAAGACAGATTGTTATTAAGAAAAAATTACCATTTGATGCAAAATACGTTGAGGAAGAATTTGAAAAACAAAACCTCAACGTGTTGCGTTGGGCTGTTGTCGAAGTTTCTGACGACAACTTTGTCATTGACGCCGCAATTGAGGATTGAGGAAATATTGGTTTATTTATTATCAGTCATTCTGAGCCTTTAGGCGAAGAATCTGTGGAACTACAATGAAAACAGATATTTCGCTTCGCTCAATATGACAGTGAATGCTGAAATTTAAAAGT